>CAFABA010000009.1_pt1 | contig 34827 bp, 29 predicted proteins | sample 7267731 | NCBI WGS metagenome assembly CAFABA01 (sample SAMEA6814000, study PRJEB35770) | uncultured Acidimicrobiales bacterium | biome: Freshwater; feature: Freshwater reservoir; material: water | place: Czech Republic | collected 2017-08-18 | depth 30m m | reverse complement strand
GTTCTACGGCTCGGCCGGGGCAGGCCACATCCGCATCGCGGTCGTGCAACCCGACGACCAGATCGACCTCGTCGAACAGCGCCTCGCTCGCTGACCGGTAGCCTGCGGGCATGGCCGACCGGTTACTCGTGACCCCTTCGACCGATCTGCTTGCGCTTACCGCGTCGCTCGTCGACATCCCCTCGGTCAGCCACCACGAGCAGCAGATCGTGGCGCTACTCGAAGCGGAGCTGCGTTCGGTCCCATGGCTCGAGACCGTGCGCATCGGCGACAACCTCGTGGCTCGCACTCAGCTGGGCCGGCACTACCGCGTCATCCTCGGCGGGCATACGGACACCGTGCCCGCGAACGGCGACAACGGCTCGTCGTCGAGCGATGGTTCCACTGTGTGGGGCGTCGGCTCCGCCGATATGAAGGGTGGCATCGCAGTGATGCTCGAGCTGGCGCGCACGGTCGCCGCGCCAGCCGTCGACGTCACCTACGTGTTCTATGCCCGTGAGGAGGTGGCGCTCGTCCACTCCGGTCTACGTGAGATCGAACGGGAGCGGCCCGATCTGCTCGAGGGGGACATCGCCATCCTCGGTGAGCCCACGGGTGCCGCGCTCGAAGCCGGCTGCCAGGGCACGATGAGGCTGCGCGTGACCCTGTTGGGCGCGCGGGCCCACACGGCGCGGGCCTGGATGGGCCGAAACGCGATCCATCGGCTCGGCAACGTGTTGTCGTTGCTCGGCACCTACGTGCCGCGCCGGCCGGTGATCGACGGCTGCGAGTACCACGAGGGGTTGCAGGCGGTTTTCGTCGAAGGCGGTACGGCCGGCAACGTGGTCCCCGACCGAGCGGTGCTCACCGTGAACCATCGGTTCGCCCCCGACCGCATGTCGGCCGAGGCCGAGCGCCATGTGCGCGAGGTACTCGCCCCGGCGCTCGACGAGGGCGACTTCGTCGAGGTGGTCGATGTCGCTTCGGCGGCGCGGCCGCACCTCACGCACCCGCTGCTCGCCGCGTTCTGCGGCCGCAACGATCTCTCGGTGCGAGCCAAGCTCGGTTGGACCGACGTGGCGTTCTTCGCCGAGCGCGGGATCCCCGCGGCCAACTTCGGCCCCGGTGATGCCGAGATCAGCCACACCGCGGGCGAGTACATCGAGCGCGAGTTCCTGGAGTTCGCCTACCAGGCGTTGCGCGACCTGTTGACCGTCGGCGTCTGAGCCGTCTCGCACCGAGCCGTCGTCGGTGATGTGGGAATATCGGCTTGGTTGCGCTTTGTCGCACGGCCCGTAGGTACCTGCCCAAGGAGAATTCATGACTGCCGAGATCGGCCAACCGGCTCCCGCCTTCACCCTCAAGGATCAGGCCGGCAATGACGTCTCGCTGAGCGACTTTGCCGGCAAGTCGGCTGTCGCGTTGGTGTTTTACCCGTTCACCTTCAGCGGGGTGTGCGAAGGCGAGCTGTCTCAACTGCGCGACGACTTCAGCGACTTCGAGGCGGCGGGTGTGCAAGTTCTGGCCGTGTCGTGCGACAGCCGCCACGCCCAGCGGGTGTGGGCGGAGAAGCAGGGCTACAACTTCCCCGTGTTGTCCGACTTCTGGCCCCATGGTGCGGTGGCCCGGGAGTATGGGGTGTTCAACGACACTCTGGGTTGTGCGATCCGCGCCACGTTCTTCATCAACAAGAGCGGCGAAATCGTCGACGAGTTCCACACCGACGCGCTCAGCACCGCACGCGAGACCGGCCGCTACCGCGAGGCGTTCGCCAAGGTCGTGTAGCGACATCGTCCGCAGCACGGTTCATCGGGGCCGGCCGGTTCACGTCGCCGCGGCCGCCACGCCGGTCCCGATGCGCGTAGGGCGCCGCTTCTCGTCCGTCGAGTCGTCGGCCGAGTCGTCAGTCGATCTTGCGGAGCACGGTGACGACCTTGCCGTAGATGGTCACCTCGTTCGGGTGGAACGGCATGGGTGAGAGGCGTTGGTTGGCCGGGAGCAACGTGACCGTGTTGCCCTTCTTCGTATACGTCTTGACGGTTGCCTCGTCGCCCGGGATGCCCGCAACGACGATCTCGCCGTTGTGCGCGGTGCGCTGCACGCGAGCCACGACGTAGTCGCCGTCGAGAATGCCGGCTTCGATCATCGAGTCGCCGCGTACCCGGAGCATGAACAGGTCGCCGTCGCCGACGAGGTCGGCGGGTAGCGGCATCACCTCTTCGACGTTCTCCTGTGCGAGCACACCGGTGCCCGCCGCTACCTCGCCCACGAGCGGCACGTAGTGCACAGGTCGGCGTTCGGCGACTGCGTCGGTGGTGGAGTCGTAGTGAACCTCCATGGCCCGCGGCTTGACCGGATCGCGGCGCAGGTAGCCGAGCGCGCTCAGCGAATTGAGGTGGGCGTGCACGGTGGACGGAGAAGTGAGCCCGACCGCCTCGCCGATCTCGCGCACCGAGGGTGGGAAGCCACGGGTGCGCAGCTGCGCGTCGATGAACTCGAGAATCTGCCGCTGACGCACGGTGAGCGTTTTGTCGGCCATTTCGGGCCACCTTTCGGACGAGGCCAGTTGCGCCGCTTTTGGCGACCGGCCGGCGCACTGCGGCGCCCTGCGATGGGGAAAGTTCGAAGCCATGGTTGACAACGAACGGGTGTTCGGGGTTGACTCTATATCGAACACCCGTTCGACGCACGGAGCGTCTGCTCCGCACACATGTTCGTCGAACAGATGATCGGCGTCAAGCATCCTCAGTCGGGCCGCACCGGCGCGGTCGTCGGTTCCTGCGGCCCCGCACTGCTCGCACTGTCACACCCCCCGCGGAGAATCGAACCATGCACACCATCACCGCTCCGACGTCCCGGTCCACGCCACGCCCGCCCGTCCGTGCCAACCCTCGCCCGGTGGCGCGTTCGGCCGCTCGCCCGGCCCCGCATGCCGTTCTCGAACCGACGCCTTCCGTCGGCCGGCGGCGGGTAGTTGGCGTCGCGTGTGCCGCGGTGGTCGCACTCACCGCCATCGCCATCGGCTTCGGTGTCGGGCACGCGTCGGCCGAGTCCGACGGGGTGCCGGCGCCGCGGGCGGTCTACGTCGTGCAGCCTGGCGACACGCTGTGGGCCATTGCGGGCAAGGTGGCCCCCGGGGTCAACCCCGCCCGGGCCGTCGACGCTCTTCGCTCGGCCGCGGGTGGCTCGGCGCTCACGCCGGGCCAAAGGATCGCCCTGCCCGATTCGCTCTCGTGAGCACGGTGCACGGTGCACCGTGCACGGTGCGCGGCGCGGCGCGGTGTGCGGCGCGGTGTGCGGCGCGGGCCAGGCGGGCTTTCGGGGGTCAGGTCCTCACGTAGCGGGCGAGCAGCATCGAGTCCTGTTCGAGCACCCGGGTCAGGGTGTAGCGGCGGTCGATCGGCGGGGTCGTCGCATCGGTGACCCGCGACGCGTCGCCGCCCACGACCATCGGCGACATCGTCAGGCACAGTTCGTCGAGCACGTCGGCCATGGCCAACTGACCGATGAGCGTGGGACCGCCTTCGCTCAGCACCACGCGGGCGCCCAGGTGGCCGAGGGCCACGAGTGCTTCACGCACGTCGATGCGCAGGCCGGCGAATTGCAGCACCGTCGTGCGCTCTTGTGCGTGACGAAGTCGACCCGGCGGCGCGGCGGCGGTCGTCAACACGATCGGTGGTTCAGGCGCGGTGAACAGTTCACCGTCGAGATCGAGATCGAGGTGACGCGTCAAGATGGCGAGCCTCGGCCGATCCGCCTGACCCCGTGTCGCTCGCGCTGCGGCAATCTCGGGCGTGGTGGTGATCGGGTGGTAGTTCTCCGACCGGGCGGTGCCCGCGGCCACGAGGATCATGTCGGCCACGGCGCGAATCGCCCGAAAGGCCTGCCGATCCGCGGGTCCGCCGAGCCCGCCCGACACCCCGTCTACGTGGGTTGCGCCGTCCAGGCTCGAGATCATGTTGGCGAGCAACCACGGTCGATCGGCGTGTGGGACACGGAGATCATCTGCATATACCGAGAAGACCTCGACATCCTCGATGGCGGTTGGCAACAGCTGGCGCATCCCCTGAACGTACTGTGCGCGTCGAGGTCTCTGGTGAACTCTCCTGGCGTTCAAATTGTGGGCGTTACGGGTCAGATGAACACGGTCGGTGATGATCCGCAGGCATGTGGATGAAGTTGGCAGATATCCACCGACAATTCACAGGGGATGCCTCTTTTGCTCCACAGGCTTGCGTGCGTAAGGTGCGTCCGCACGAGTCGCGGCCCCGCGTTCGGATGGCGGCTGACGTCTCTACTCTCGGTGGGTCAGACGGCTCCTTGGGGGCTGCGCGTTCGCAAGAGCGCACAGCAACCGCGAGCCTGCGTAAGCAGGGGAGCGGCCCGTACCTGAAAGTGCTGGCGGCGACTCGTGCACCGACGCCCGCGCGCCGGGAACACCACCCGGCCCGCGGGCGTTTTTTCTTTCGTATCGAAGGAGTTCTGCATGGCCTTGGCGCCCGAGCACGCCGTGATCGGCATACGTCGCATGTTCACGACCGAGGGGGTGCACCCCTACGACCTGGTCGAGTGGGAGCGTCGCGACGCGCGCATCATCGATTGGCGGACCGGCGAGGCCACTTTCGAGCAGTTCGGCGTCGAGGTCCCAGCGACCTGGTCGGTGAACGCGACGAACATCCTCGCCCAGAAGTACTTCCGGGGCACCGTGGGTGCGCCCGATCGCGAGTGGTCTTTGCGGCAGGTGATCGACCGTATCGTCGACACGATCGCCGCGTGGGGCCAGCGCGACGGCTACTTCGCCGATGGCCGCGAGGTCTCGGTCTTTCGTGACGAGCTGAAGTTCTTGATGATCACGCAGCGGGTGGCCTTCAACTCGCCGGTCTGGTTCAACATCGGCGTTCCCGGGGTGCCGAACCAGTCGAGCGCGTGTTTCATCCTCGCGGTCGACGACCGCATGGACGCCATCCTCAACTGGTATGTCGAAGAAGGTCGCATCTTCAAAGGCGGCTCCGGGGCCGGCGTCAACCTCAGCAACATCCGCGGCTCGACCGAGTTGCTCGCTGGTGGAGGCACGGCCAGTGGCCCGGTCAGCTTCATGCGGGGCGCTGACGCGTCGGCCGGCACCATCAAGTCCGGAGGCAAGACGCGACGTGCCGCGAAGATGGTCGTGCTCGACGCCGATCATCCAGACATCGAAGAGTTCGTCTGGTGCAAGGCGGTCGAGGAGCGCAAGGCGCGCGTGCTGCGCGATGCCGGGTTCGACATGGACCTCGACGGCAAGGATTCGTTCTCGGTCCAGTACCAGAACGCGAACAACTCGATCCGACTCACCGACGAGTTCATGCAGGCCGTGCTCGACGACGGCGACTGGGAGCTGGTCGGCCGGCTCAGCGGCACCGTGCTGCGCACCATGAAGGCGCGCGACCTGTTTCATCAGGTCAGCGAAGCCGCGTGGGAGTGCGCCGATCCGGGCATCCAGTTCGACACCACCATCAACCGCTGGCACACCGTGCCCGAGAGCGGCCGCATCACGGCAAGTAACCCGTGTTCGGAATATTTCAGCCTCGACAACTCCGCGTGCAATCTGGCCAGCCTCAACCTGTTGCGGTTCCTGCACGACGAAGGCGAAGGCATCGATGGTTTCGACATCGAGGCGTTCCGCGCCGCGGTCGAGGTCACGTTCACCGCGCAAGAGATACTCGTCGGCAACTCGGACTACCCCACCGACAAGATCGGCGAGATCACCCGGGCATACCGCCAGATAGGCCTCGGCTACACCAACCTGGGTGCGCTGCTCATGGCCCTCGGGCTGCCGTACGACTCGGACGAGGGTCGCGCGGTCGCTGGTGCGCTCACCGCGCTCATGACGGGCCAGGCCTATCTCACGTCAGCCCGAATCGCGTCGCGGATGGGTCCGTTCGCCGGCTACCTGCCCAACCGCGAGCACCTGCTGCGCGTGCTCAACATGCACCGCGAAGCGGCGGCCCTGATCGACGAGGAGCTCGTCGGAGCCGACCTGCTCGGAGCCGCCCAGTGCGCATGGGACGAAGTGTGCGAGCTCGCCCCGGTCACCGGCGTGCGCAACTCCCAAGCCACCGTGCTCGCGCCCACAGGCACCATCAGCTTCGTGCTCGACGCCGATACCACCGGTGTCGAACCCGACCTCGGTCTCGTGAAGACCAAGAAGCTCGTGGGCGGCGGCTCGATGTCCATCGTCAACCAGACCGTGCCGCGAGCGCTGCGCCGCCTCGGCTATCAGGCGTCCCAGATCGATGCGATCATCGCCCACATCGCAGAGCACAAGTCGGTCATCGGCGCACCGCACCTGCGGGCCGAGCACCTAGCGGTTTTCGCATGCTCCATGGGCGACAACGTCATCCACTACCTCGGTCACGTCAAGATGCTCGCCGCAGCGCAGCCGTTCATCAGCGGGTCCATCTCGAAGACATGCAACCTGCCCGAGGAAGCAACGATCGACGAAGTCGAGCTGCTGCACATCGAGGCGTGGAAGCTCGGCCTCAAATGCGTCGCCATCTATCGCGACAACTGCAAGGTCGGCCAACCGCTGTCGGTCACGAAGACCGTCAAGCCCACGCCCGAACTCGACCTGGCATCGGCCGCTCCCGCGGCCACCGTCATTCAGCCCGACGCCGTGCTGTCCGCATCGCTCGGCGGCCCACCGTTGCCGCAGCAGATTGTCGATCGGGTCATCGAGCGCATCGTGCCCCAGCCGGTACGCGAGCGGTTGCCGCGCTCGCGCTCGTCGCGCACCTTCGAGTTCCGCGTGGCCGACTGCAAGGGCTATGTCACCGCGGGCGAGTACGCCGATGGTCGCCCCGGCGAGATCTTCGTGCGTGTGTCGAAGCAGGGCTCCACCCTGGCCGGCATCATGGACGCGTTCGCAATCTCGCTCAGCCACGGCCTGCAGCACGGAGTTCCGTTGCGGTCGTTCGTGGCCGCGTTCGTGGGCATGCGCTTCGAACCCGCTGGCATGACCGACGATCCCGACATCCGCATCTCGACGAGCCTCATCGACTACTTGTTCCGTCGCCTGGCCATCGAGTACCTGTCCCCGGCCGAGCGTCGCGACCTCAACATCCTCACCACCGGCGAGCGCATTCAGCCCACGCTGCCCGGCGTCGAGGAGGCCACCACCGAAAGTCGGCAGGGGCTCGACATCACGCCCGACCCTCCGTCGGCCGCGCCGCGCGACGCGGGGCAACAGACGTGGGACCTCGACGACGAAGTCATTCGGTCATCGCTCGTATCCGACGAGCCGACGCGGGCGGTCACCCACGCGGCACCGGCCTACGAACCGCCTCGGGTGCGCACCAGCGACGCGCCGTTGTGTATGAGTTGCGGCATCCAGATGCAACGCGCCGGCAGCTGCTTCGTGTGCGTCGAATGCGGCAGCACCTCTGGCTGCAGCTGACGCCGCTGGGCATCACGCTCGAGGGGGTACCTCGAGCAACGCGGCGAGGATCCGTGTGCCGAGATTGTCCTCGACCATCGTGAGCAGATTGTCGGACAGCAGGCCGCGCTGGTGGGCCACACGGGTCATCCGACCGATCGTGACTCCGAGCTTTAGTGCCGCGAACGCTTCGTGCCAAGCGATGGCGTCGGGTTCGAGCGCAGTCGCGGCGCACCACAGCTCGATCGTCTCGCGGCGCGTGCCGAGGCCGTCGAGTCGCGTGTAGCCCATCTGGGTGCTGTGCACGAGGTCGGTCATGAGCCACCAGCCGACGTCGAGGTACGCGCCGCCGAGCGACGCCATCTCCCAATCGATGATCGTGGCCGCGCTACCACTGTCGAAGATGATGTTGCCGATGCGCGCATCGCCCCACGACAGCGCGGCCGTCGTGTCGGGCGGAATGGTGGCGCGCAGCTGATCGAAGGCTTCGGCGATGCTGGACGACGGTGCGCCGTCGTTGGCCCAGAGGGTGTTGCGCCACCAGTGGTCGAACTCCGCGTGCAGGCCCTGACGATCGGGGAACAGCCCGACGAGTTCGTTCAGATCCACGGTGCCGACGCGGGTCATGAGGTGCATCGCCTGCTGCCACAGGTCGCGCCGTTCGACCGGTGCGGCGTCGGCCAGCCATCCGCTCGTGTTGTAGGACGGGGCATCCGGGGCGACGTTGCCGGGCACTCGGGCCATCACCAGGTACGGGGTACCCAGCACCGACGGATCGGGGTTGAACCCCACGAGTTCGGGCGTCGGCACGCCGCCGGTCCGGTGCACGACGTCCATCAACTGCGCCTCGCGCGCCAGGTCGGCATCGACGAACAACGCTTGGTCGTCGATGCCGCGCCGGAGCACGAACTCGCGCACGATGCCATCGGAGAAGCGCGCGGTCAGAAACGTGACGTCGTGGGACGAACCCGAGGTGTCCGGCTTGCGAGTGTCGACGATGGTGGGCGCGATCACCTCGCCGGTCATGTCGCCCAGCCAGCGGGCCACGGCGGCGCGAACGGCGCCGCGCTCGAGCAAGTCTGCGTTCGGACTCCGCATTCGGTCCCCCGTGCAGCCGAACTCGTCGTGGTAAATGATACTACGCGCGCGGATGCCGGCCGACCGGTGGCGCGGAGGGAGCAGGTCATGTCGTTGCCCACGGGATCGACGCCGCTGGTGCTCGCCCCGATCGACGACTGCTGTCATGTGGCCGACGGCCACCCGGCATGGCAGGAAAGCTGCGCGTTCATCTGGTTCGATCCCGAGCGTTCCATCGCCGGTTACCAACACCTGTACCTCCGGCCCGCCGACGATCGTGCTGTGCTGTGGGGCTGGCATCTCGATGCCACGGGTGTGCACGAGTCGTCGGGTGCGCGGGCCACTGAGCGCCCGCGTGACGACCTCACCGATCTCACGGTGCTCGGCTGGCGGATCACGAGCGTCGATCCGCTCCGCGAGTACCGATCATCCGCCTCCTACGGCGCCACGACCGCACTGGTCGCGTATCGCGCGCAACACGATCCGTCGGCGTTCACCGTTCCCGATCTCGCGTCGGGTCTCGAGCAACATCACTACGAGTCGGTAGGGCGTATCGATGGCACGTACAACGATGGCGAAATGACGAGCCCCATCATGGGTGTGGGGTTCCACGATCATTCGTGGGGTGTGCGTTCACGGCCTAGCGGTGGATCGCTGTCGCACCAGTTCGGTTTCGGGGCGACAGCCGATGGGCACTTCGTGATCAGCCGAACGGGTCGCGGTGATTCGTCGTGGAACCACAGCTACGTGAGCAACGGCGCGACCCGAGAACCCATCGTCGATGTCACCGGTCTCGATCAACTCCACGACGAGCCCACGGCGCGTGTGGTGCTGCACACCGCACTCGGCGAACACGAGCTCACCGGTAGGCGAGTTCTCGCCACGACCGTGCCGTACGGGGCCGACTATGGCGCACGATGTGCCTTCTTCGCCGGGACCCTCGGCGATGCCGCGTGCTACGGGATGATCGAGCTCGGCGGCTGACGCTCCGGGTGTGACGTCGGGCGATTCAGTCGTCTGTGGCCGCCCGATCGCTCGGGGTGTGATGGGCTGTGCGCCGGCGAGTGATCGAAGGGGGAGCGGTGAGCGAAATGGTTGGGGACGGTTTGCTGTTCGGCACGCCGGTGCGGCGCATCGAGGATCTGGCGCTGCTCACCGGCTGCGGGCAGTTCGTCGCGAACCTCGACCTGCCCGAAGTCGCGCACGTGGTGTACGTGCGCTCCACGATCGCCAAGGGTCGTATCACGCGCCTCGACACGTCGGCTGCGGCGGCCGCACCGGGCGTGCTCGACGTGGTCACCGCCCAGGATCTCGATTTCGCGCCGCTTCCCTCGCCGCCGTCGATGAACCCCGCGATGGTGCGGCCGCTCTTGCCTCGTGACGCGGTGCGGTACGTGGGCGAACCGCTCGTGGCGATAGTCGCCGAGAGCTACGCCGCGGCGGTCGACGCAGCCGAGTTGGTCGACATCGACTACGAACCGCTCACGCCGGTGATCGACCCCGAGCAGGCGTTGCTCGACGAGATCCTCGTCGACGAAGCCGCAGGTACGAACCTGTCGTTCGGTGGCCGTCACGAGCTCCCGTCGGACTTCTTCGACGGCTGCGAGGTGGTGGTCGAGGCACGGTTGCTGAACAACCGCCAGGCGCCGGTGCCCCTCGAGCCGCGCGTCGGTGTCGCGATCTGGCGCGGCGACGACCTCACGGTGTGGGCCTCATGTCAGCGCGCCCATCCGCCCAAGGAACTGCTGTGTCAGGTGTACGGCCTCGACCCTGAGCGAGTGCGCGTGATCGTGCCCGACGTCGGCGGGTCGTTCGGCGCGAAGCATGCGGGCACACCCGAGGAGTTGTTGCTCCCGCTTCTGGCGCGCCGCATTGGTCGACCGGTGCGCTTCGTCGAGACGCGCACCGAGAACCTCGTGAGCCTCAACCACGGCCGGGCGCAGGTGCAATATGGCAAGCTCGGCGGGACGCGCGACGGCAAGCTGGTCGCGTTCTCGTTGGTGATCGTGCGCGACGCAGGCGCGTTCCCGGCTATCGGGTCCACCACGCGCATGACTCGCGTGCTGACCCCGGGTTGCTACGACATCGCCAAGGTCGACTACCAGGCGCTGGCGCCACTCACGAACACGGCGCCCACCGGTTCGTTCCGAGGCGCGGGTCGGCCCGAAGCGGCGGCCGCCATCGAGCGCATGGTGGAACTGTTCGCTGCCGAAATCGGACGTCCGGCTGCCGATGTGCGGCGGCGCAACTTCGTCGCGCCCGAGGCGTTCCCACACGCCAACGGGATGGGTGTGAGCTACGACACCGGCGAGTACGAGCGGGCGATGGACAAAGCCTTGGCCGCGGCCGACATCGCCGCACTCCGAGCCGAGCAGGCGCGTCGGCTCGGCTCGGGGGAGCGACGTGTACTCGGCATCGGCATGTCGAGCTACGTCGAGATCGCGAACCCGTTGGGCTCGGGGGAGTACGGCAGCGTCGAGGTCGATGACGTCGGGCGAATGCTCGTGCGTACCGGCAGTTCGCCTCACGGGCAAGGGCTGCACACGGCGCTTGCGATGCTCGCCAGCGACGAAAGCGGCGTAGCGCTCGCCGACATCGAGGTCATTCACGGTGACACGGCACTCGTGCCGTGGGGTAACGGCACCGGCGGATCGCGCTCGCTGCAGACGGGCGGCTCGGCCGTCGTGCTGGCCACGCGGGGTCTCGTCGAACACGCGAAGGCGCATGCCGCAGAGCTGTTCGAGGCCAATGTCGATGACGTCGTGTTCGATCGTGCGCAGGCGCGGTTCCACGTCGCGGGTACGCCCGCGGTCGCGTGCTCCTGGGCCGACGTGGCGCGCCAGGCCGGCGGATCGTTGCGGGTCGAGCACGAGTTCGGCCCGACGAAGCCGACCTTCCCGTTCGGCACGCACGTCGCGGTGGTCGAGGTCGATCTCGACACTGGAGCCGTGCACCTCGAGCGGTTCATCGCGGTTGACGACTGCGGCGTCATCGTGAACCCGATGTTGGTCGAGGGTCAGGTGCACGGCGGCATTGCGTCTGGTGTCGCACAGGCGCTCTACGAGGAGATCCGGTATGACGGCGATGGCAATCCGCTGACGACCAACCTCGCCGATTACGGCTGCATCAGCGCAGCCGAACTACCGAGCTTCGAGATCTCCGACACCGTCACGCCGACCACCGCGAACCCGATCGGCGCGAAGGGGGTGGGGGAGTCGGGCACCACGGGTTCGGTCCCCGCGGTGCAGAACGCGGTGGTCGACGCGCTCGCTCACCTCGGCGTGCGCCACATCGATCTACCCCTCACCGCTGAGCGAGTGTGGCGAATTGTCGTGGCTGCGACGCCGTCAACCGAACACGACTGAGCGACGTGCCCACATCGCATAGAGCGGATCGGTGCGCGAGCCAACGGGCGTGCGCAGGGCGTGCTCGGGCGGATCGAACCCGGGGGTGTGGGCGAAGTAGCTCCGAACGATCGCGAGATGGCCGTGGTCGTCGGTGGTCAGCCACGCACGTATCGCCTTCGTCGGGAACCATCGATTCGAGAACGTGATGACGAACGGCGCACCCGGGCGGAGTACGCGTACGACCTCGCGGAACACCTTCAATGGTCGGGTGAGGTAGTCGACCGACACGCAGCACGTCACGGCATCGAAGCTGGCGTCGTCGAACGGCAGCGTCGGGTGGACATTGAGATCGCGTGTGCACCACGACGCCGCTTGCGGATTGGCGGCCAGTTCCTCGGCGTTCATGCCCAACACCACGAGGTTGCGCGGTGTGTGCGAGAAGTGCGAGACCCATGACGACATCAGGTCGAGCACATCACCGTCGAGTCCGAGTTCCTCGTAGAGCAGGCCCACCGCAGCAATCGCGGTGTCGTCGATGTGGGTGACGAATCGGTTCGGAACATAGAACACGGCGTCGTCGGAGGCATCGGCCCGGTCGAAGAACCCAGGTGGGAAGGCGTCGTCTGGCATAGCCGAGCCTGGCAGATCGTCGCCCAGCGTGCGGGACACCGGTGGAGGTTGCGGTACCGTCGACAGATATCGACTGCCTGCGGATGGGCTGGGGGCGTCGGGTACGGAGCCACGATGAGCGGACGCGAGTCCTTGTACGGCGAAGGTTTCTGCCGCGTGGCAGTCGCCGTGCCCCGCCTCTACCTGACCGAACCGGTACGCAACGCCGCGGCCACGATCGAGCTGGCGCGTCAGGCCGATGCCGCAGGGGCGGCCTTGGTGGCCTTCCCCGAGCTCGGGGTGTCGGGCTATGCGAACGATGACCTGTTTCATCAGGACGCCCACCTCGACGCCATCCGCGGCGGGTTGCAGACCATCGTCGATGCCAGCGTCGACCTGCGGCCACTCATCTTGGTGGGTGCGGCACTGCGCATCGACGACCGCGTGTTCAACACTGCCGTGGCCATCCACCGTGGTCGTGTGCTGGGTGCCGTCCCGAAGAGCTACCTGCCGAACTACCGCGAGTTCTACGAGAAGCGACAGTTCGCCGCGGCGCGCGACGCGGTGTCAACCACGTTCCGCTTCGACGGCGAAGACGTCCCGTTCGGCACCGACCTCATCTTCTCGCCGAGCGATCTGCCCGAGATGCGCGTGCATGTCGAGATCTGCGAGGACGTGTGGGTGCCAATCCCGCCGTCGACGTTCGCGGCAATGGCCGGTGCGAACGTCTTGGTGAACCTGTCGGCCAGCAACATCACCATCGGCAAGCACGCGTACCGGCGCCAGCTCGCCGAGTCGCAATCCGCTCGCCTCATCGGCGCGTACCTTTACACCGCCGCCGGCTTCGGCGAGTCGACCACCGACATGGCGTGGGACGGCGACGCGTTCATCTACGAGAACGGTCGGTTGCTCGCGCAGGGCGAGCGGTTCATCCCCACCGATCAGCTCGTCACCGCCGACGTCGATCTCGTGCAGCTCGCGGCCGACCGCATGCGCATGACGTCGTTCACCGATTGCGCCACCGATCATCGCGAGCGCCTCGCGATGCGGCGCATCGAGTTCACGCTCGATGCGCACGCGATCGATGTGCCGTTGCAGCGTGACGTCGATCGCTACCCGTTCGTCCCCTCCGACCCGCACACGCGCGACGAGCGCTGTGCCGAGGTGTACCGCATCCAGGTGAGCGGGCTGGCCACCCGCCTCGTCGCCACGGGTATCGAGCACGTGGTCATCGGCGTCTCCGGTGGGCTCGACTCCACACAGGCGCTGCTCGTGGCGTGCCACACCATGGACGAGCTGAACCTGCCGCGCGCCAGCGTGCACGGCGTCACCATGCCGGGCTTCGGCACCACCGCGGGCACGCTCGAGAACGCGCGAGAGTTGATGCGCTTGCTTGGGGTCACCGCCACCGAGGTCGATATCCGCCCGGCCTCGATGCAGATGCTCAACGACCTGGGCCACCCCGCGGCCGCAGGGCAACCGGTATACGACATCACGTACGAGAACGTGCAGGCCGGAGCCCGCACGTCGTACTTGTTCCGCTTGGCCAACTTCGTGAACGGCATCGTGGTGGGCACCGGCGATCTCAGCGAGCTCGCACTCGGTTGGTGTACCTATGGCGTCGGCGATCAGATGTCGCACTACAACGTCAACGCGTCGGTACCTAAGACGCTGCTGCAGTTCCTCATCCGCTGGGTGGCCGATGGCGACGACCCGCAGCACGTCGCCCATGACGTTCTGCATCGCATCGTGGCCACCGAGATCTCACCCGAGCTGGTTCCCCCCGGCGCCAACGGCGAGATCGAGCAGCGCACCGAGGAGATCATCGGACCCTACGACCTGCACGACTTCTTCCTCTATTACACCCTCCGCTACGGCATGCGGCCGAGCCGCATCGTGTACCTCGCCGCGCACGCGTGGAGCGACAAGGAACGCGGCGCGTGGCCCGATCGGCTCGTGGCCAATCACCGACGTGCATACAGCACCGACGAGATCGTGAAGTGGCTGCGGGTGTTCGTGCGGCGGTTCTTCGCCACGAGCCAGTTCAAGCGAACCGCGATGCCCAACGGCCCGAAGGTGGGCTCGGGTGGATCGTTGTCTCCGCGCGGCGACTGGCGCGCCCCGAGCGACTCGAGCGCGCAAGCCTGGCTCGACGAACTCGACGCGAAGTATCCGCCGCCGGCCGCGTGACCATCGAGACATCCGAGCGCGGACGGCTTGTCCGTACCCGGGCTGTCTCGGCACCTGGTGGGTACGCTGGGCATGCTCTGCAGCCACCTGCGGCCTGGCCTCAACCACATGGCGTTCACTGTCGAGTCGGTCGACCTACTTGGCACTGTGCTCGCCGGGGCACCGGCGATGGGTTGGACCCAGCTGTCGGTCGGTGGTCACCTCATCGTCGGTGGAGCGAACGTGGCCAGGACGTGCGCGGCCGTGAGAAGCCCGATCAGTCTTCGAACGCGCATGATCATCCGACGAGCCAGAGCCGATGTCTGGTTCCTGTCGGCCATGAGCGGAACGAGGGTGTCAGGCGCTGCGCACCCACACGCTGCGTGAGCCGCCTGGCGCAAGCAGGCCCGCGATGTCGGCGATGAGTATGTCGCGTCCCTCGTCGGAGTCGTAGCGGGGAGGTGTGGTGCCATCGAGGTGGGTGAGGTACGCGAACTCGGCGATGCCATCGAACGATCGGGGCGTGACGCCCCAGCTGTCGATGATCAAGTGTTGCGTATACGCGGCGATCGATTGCTGGTGGACGCGCGCGAGCCCGGCGTGCACATCCCAGCGGGCTCGGAACGTTGCTCGGTCGATGGCGGCCAGTCGGCTTACGAAGGCCAGGCGGCGGGGTGACGATGCATCGTGATCGACCGGCACGGGCCATCGTTCGATGGTGTCGACGAGGTGGACTTCGATGCCGAACGTCGCGAACAACTGGAGCCGCTCGAAGACGAGTGGGTCGTGGGCGGGCACGAACCAGACCGCCTCGACATCGGTGACCGCCACGACCGGGATCTCGTGGCCGGCCGCCGGCTCGCTCCGCGCCAGGCGTCGCACGGCGACCTCGCGCAGCGCCTCGTGGTTGCGCATCTCGTGCGCGACCACGGCCTCGTCGTGTGCGGTGGTGAATACCAACACGACGTGGGCGCGAACGCTCGCGTCGACCATGTCAGGCACGCGCAGGTACGACGACCGCGGCCACCGCGTGCTCGACCGCCGTGCCCTCGAAGAACGACGGGTTCATGCCTGCGTGCAGCGCAACCGGGTTCGTGAACACGAACGCCTCGAAGTCGGCCTCGGCGAGCAGGCCCTTCTCGACCATCTCGTAGGCCTCGCCAAGGACCTTGTTCATGTCGGTGACGTCCCAGTGCGCGTTGTCGGAACCAAGGACCGCTTGCATCGCGGCGCCGAACGGGTTTGCAGCGCGGTTGAACGCGTGGGGGTTCATCGGGTCGTCGGCTTCGCACCCGAACCAGAACGGCGCGACGAACAGGTCGAGCATCTCGCGTGGATCGTTCATCGGCACGGCAGAGAAGTTGTCGGTCTGATCGACGGTGGGTTGGGCGCGGGTGAAGATGTCGCGCATGCCTCCGAGGTGACCTTGCACGCGTTCATCGCCGTACTCCTCGAGCAGGCCTAGGAATAGGTCCTGGTCGAGGTTGGCTGGGTCGTACGCGTCGATGCGGCCGGCGCTGCGCCGTTCCCAATGGCCGAGCAGGTCGCCGTAGAGATTGACCGCCCACCCCACGCCGCCTTCGAGGAACGCGAAGTTGCACTGTGGAAAGCGCTTCGTGACCCCGCCCATGAACAACGCCTTGGCGATGGCCTCGCCGCCCGCGGCGAGCACGCCGATGTGGTTGTAGCTGTAGTTCGGGATCTGGTTGCGGCCGCCGTAGGTGGCGCTGCTGTGGAATGTCGCGGCCACCCCGAGTTCGGCGCAGGCCGCCCACACCGGGTCGTAGTCGTGGTCGCTGCCGAGCGCGAGGAAGTCGAGCCGTTCGGGGCGCGTCGCGGTGGCCGGGCGCTTCACGAACGACCGCAGCACCACCGCCTTAAGGCCGAGCTCGCCGACCGCGTGGCGCAGCTCGGTTACTGCCTCGGCGGGCGTGTGGCACGGGATCACGGCGGCCGGCGTGAGCTGATCGGCGTAGGGGCGGAAGGAGTCGGCGATGTAGAGGTTGTAGGCCCGGCACGCGGCGAGGCGCAGGTCGTCGTCGCCGATCTGTGGACCGAACAGCCCCTCGCTCGGGTACACGATCGAATAGTCGATCCCGAACTCTTCCTGGCGCTCCGCGTAGAGCTTCGGCAGCGTCGCGGTGGCGCGATCGAGCGTGTTGCGCGTGGGCCACACCCACGAGCCCGAATCGGTGGTGTGGTAGGGGTCGTTCTCGTCGAGACGGAACTGTCGCTTCACCGGGAACCGGCGGTACGCGTCGACGATCGCCGGCCCGCCAACCTCGTCGAGGTAGTCGAGCAGAACGGGTGTGACCTCGATGGTGTGGCCGTCGGCGTCGATCACCGGATGGCCGAGCGATGCGCGGATGTCGCGTGCGCTTCGTGAAGACATGACAACCCCCTGGGAGCGTCGCGCCTCCCGTAGCGCGACGCTCCCAGGCTAGGTGCGGTGCACCGCATGTTCTGGGTCGTGCCCCGCACGTCAGAGCGCGCGTTTGGCGACCCAAAAGCGTTCGTTGATCTTCTGGGTCGCGCCCCGCACGTCAGAGCGCGCGTTTGGCGACCCAAAAGCGGCCTCGGGGCCTACTGGCCGCCTTCGGCGAGGGTCACGGTGATCGGCTTGAATGCCACGCCCTTGGTATCGAGCTTCTTGGCTTCGAGCGCGGCGATGGCTTTGGTGACGTAGGTGGTGTTGAGTGCCGCCGCGTCAGGAGTCTTGGAGAGGACGGTCTTGCCCTCGAGGTTCTTGGTGCCCTGGGCGATCTTTACCGTCTGGTCGTACGCCGTCTTGTCGATGGCGCCGATGCCTGTCGTGGACGGCCAGATCAGTTTGTTGACCTCGTTCATCTGCCACAGCTGATGGCTCTTGCCGAGCTTCGAGCCCTTTGCGACCACGAGGTCGGCACAGGCTTGCGCGTTGTCACGGCAGTAGATCCAGCCTTCGAGCGAGGCAGTGAGGAACTTGGTGGTGGTTTCCTGGTACGTCTTGTCGTTGGCCAGCTTCTTGCCGTTGGCCCAGAGGGCGTCCTGCAACATCGCCACGCCTTCGGTGTTGTAGTCGACGACGTTGAAGTCTTGGGGGGTGTACAGCTTGCCGGTCTTCGGGTTCTTGGCCTCGAGCACCTGTGCGTACTCGTTGTAGGTCATGGCCTCGGCGGCGTCGATCTCGCCCGCGAGCATCGCGACCATGTCGAACTGCTGCTGGACGCTCGTGACGTCCTTCGCCGGGTCGAGGCCCGCCTTGGTGATCGCCGCGAAGACTTCGTACTCGTTGCCGAAGCCCCAGTTGCCGACCTTCTTGCCTTTGAACGCCGTGGGTGTGGTGATGTTCTTGTCCTTGAACGACACCTGACGGGTGCCCGACTTCTGGAACACCTGAGCGATCTGCACGACGTCGGCGCCGGCCTCGCGGGTCTGCAACGCCTTCGGCACCCACGACACAGCGAAGTCGGCGCCGCCGTCGGCGAGCACCTTCGCCGGTACGGTGTCGACTGCGGCCTCGAGGATGGAGACGTCGAGACCCTGTTCCTTGTAGTAGCCCTGCTCGACCGCCGCGAAGTAACCCGCGAATTGCGCCTGCGTCACCCACTGCAGCTGCAGTTTCACCTTGGTGAGCAAACCGCTTGAGCTGTCACCGCTCGCAGTGCTGCCTCCATCGTCGCCGCATGCCACCGCGAGCAGCGTCAACGCGGCACCGGCCGCAACGGCTCGGATCCACTTCCGTCCCCTCATCGCACTGCCTTCCATGGTTGTTTTCTCTGCCGAGATCAGGACAGCTGCCGCGAGCGCCGCGGCGCGGCAGCGCATTCGATCGCGATGGCCACGCCGAAGAAGACGAGACCGAGGATGCACGCCGCCAACACGTATGCCCAGCCGGCGGCATCGCGCGACGACGCGATCGATTGTGTGATGCGTGCGCCGAGTCCATCCTGAGTACCGCCGAAGTACTCGGAAACGAAGGCGGTTACCACGGCCAGCGGGGCGACTTGGCGCAGTGCGATGAATAGATATGCGAGCGCATTGGGGACGCGTACCTTGCGGATGATGGTGGATTGCGACGCGCCATAGCTGCGCATCAGCTCGAGCTGTGTCGGGTCGGATTGCGTGAGCCCCTTCGACACGTTCAGGAACACGACGAAGAACACGATGAGCGTGACCATAAGGCGGCGCGGCACCTCGCTGGTGATCGAAAACAGGTTGTTGAAGATCGCTACGAGCACGATGATCGGTACCGCGGCCACCGAAATCGCGAGCGGCATGACCAGCTCACGCAGAAGGCGGAAGCGGTTCGCGACGAGGGCCACGAGCGCGCCACCCGCGACTCCCAGGAACAAGCCGATGAACGCGTTGGTTGCCGTGACGCGGGTCGACTTGCGGATGAGTGTGAAGTTGCCGTGGAACTGCCCCCAGATCGCGCTGGGCTTGGGCAACAGGTAGGGCTTGATATCGCGCGTGACGACGAACGTCTCCCAAAGGCCCAGGAACACCGCGCCGAACAGCACCGGCCAGAACATGGCGAGTATGCGTTGGCGGGTCACCGATCTTCCATTCCGCCGCCGACGCCATGGCCGGCCCGCAACGCCTCGCGTACCTCGGTGACGTGCTTGAAGAAGAGCGGGTCTCCGCGCGTGAGCTCGGTGCGCTCGCCGAGCGCGACGTCGATGACGGCCTCGATACGTCCGGGACGAGCTGACATGACCGCGACCCGATCGGAGAGGAAGACCGCCTCGGGAATCGAGTGCGTGACGAAGATGACCGCTGCGCCGGTGGCGGCACGGATGCGACCGAGTTCGGTCTGCATGTGTTCGCGTGTCATCTCATCGAGCGCGCCGAACGGCTCGTCCATGAGCAGCAGCTTCGGTTCGAACGAGAGCGCGCGAGCGATCGCGACACGCTGTTGCATGCCGCCCGACAGCTCCCACGGATGGTGGTCGGCGAAGTCGCACAACCGCACGAGCTCGAGCATCTCGAGTGCCCTCGCTCGACGGCGTGTGCGATCCCAGCCCTTGATCTCGAGCGGGAGCTCGATGTTGCGGGACACCGTTCGCCAATCGAAGAGGCCGGCCTGTTGGAAGGCCATGCCGTAGTCGCCGTCGAGTCGGGCCTGCGATGCGGGTTTGCCGTTGATCAGCAACGAACCGTCCGTCGGTTCGAGCAGGTTGGCGATGAGTCGTAGCAGCGTGGACTTTCCGCAGCCCGACGGGCCGATGAGCGACACAAGCTCGCCCGGCGCGACGGTGAGGTCGATCGGCGCGAGGGCGATGACTTCGTTGGGGCGCCCAGCGTTGAACGTCATCGCGGCGCCCCGCGCCTCGACGGCGGCAGCGGCCGCGCCGACCCGACCCGTCGGGACCGCGATCTCGGTCACGCGAACTCTTCCTTGCGCAGGTGGCGCGTGGCGGTCATCTCGACCACGGCGACGAGTCCGGCCATGAGCAGGCCGACGGCCGCCGCGCCGAAGACCGCGGTGTAGACCTTGGCCGGATCGCCGGTGGCCTCGCGCATGTACTCGAGGATGAGCCGCCCGATGCCTCCGCGGACACCGGCCGAGATCTCGGCGATGACCGTGCCGGCCACCGCGGCGTTCGCGGCGAGCCGGAAGGCCGGTACAAGATAGGGGAGCGCGGCCGGGATCCGCAGCTTGAAGAGCGTGGACCGCCATGGCGCGGCGTAGCTGTCCATGAGTTCGAGCGCGGCGGGTGGCGGTGAGCTGAGACCGCGCAACGCACCGACGGCCATGGGGAAGAACGCAAGGAAGGCCGCGATGATGGAAGCCGACATCCATCGCTGCCAGGTGAACCCGCCGATGTGCAGCTTGCCGCCCCAGCTCGCGACGAGCGGCGCGAGCGCGATGAGGGGCACGGTCTGGGACACCACAAGCCAGGGGAGCAGCCCGCGCTCGACCACACGAAAGCGGGCCATGAGCACGGCGAGGCCGAACCCGACCGCAGTGCCGAGCGCGAGCCCGGCGAGCGCGATGCGGAACGAGTACCACGCGCCCGACACGACGGCCTCGAGCACGGTGTCCTTCGAGCTGCGCACCTCGGCGCGCCCGAATCGCTGGAACATCTCCCACACGTGGGGCATCGCGCGGTCTTCGGCCTTCGGGAGGACCCGCATGCCGAGCACCTTGCCCCCGGTCTCGGGCCCAACGGCCTTGTACAGCTCCCACATCGCCGCGGCGAGCACTAGCGACAGCACGAACATCGCAACCCGGCGAGCGCGCACGGCGTCAGCTGCGCGCCGCGGTGTGGGCGCGCAGCGCTGGGATGACGTGGTTGCCGTATGCCGCGAGCGTCTGTTCCTTCGCGTCGTGCTGGAGATAGATCGCGAACTGGTCGACGCCGAGCTCCTGCAGCTCCTTCAGCCGTGCGACGTGCGCCTCGGGTGGCCCGAGCAAGCAGAATCGATCGACGATTGCGTCGGGCACGAACTGGGCGTGGGTGTTGCCGGCGCGACCGTGTTCGTTGTAGTCGTAGCCCTCACGGCCTTTGATGTAGTCGGTGAGTGCCGCAGGGATGTTGGCGCCCTCGTCGCCATAGCGACTGACGATGTCTGCGACGTGGTTGCCGACCATGCCGCCGAACCAGCGGCATTGTTCACGTGCATGTACGAGGTCGTCGCTCACGTAGGCGGGCGCGGCGACGCAGATGGTGAGCGAATCGGGATCGCGGCCGGCGGCGTCCGCTGCGGCGCGCACGACCTTGATGCTCCACGCCGTGATATCCGGGTCGGCCAGCTGCAGGATGAATCCGTCACCGACCTCGCCGGCCAGGGCCAGTGCCTTCGGGCCGTAGGCCGCGACCCACACCTCGAGCTCGCTGCCGACGCTCCAGGGGAACTGCAGGGTCGCGCCGTTGTATTCGGCGGCTCGGCTGTTCGCGAGGTTGCGCACCACGTCGATGCAGTCGCGCATGGTGGCGAGGGTGGTCGGCCGACCGTTCGTGACGCGCACTGCGGAGTCGCCGCGGCCGATGCCACACACGGTGCGGTTGCCGTACATCTCGTTCAGCGTCGCGAACACTGACGCCGTGACGGTCCAGTCGCGCGTGGCCGGGTTGGTGACCATGGGCCCGACGATCACCCTGCGAGTGGCCGCCAGGATCGCCGAGTGAATGACGTAGGGCTCCTGCCACAAGATGTGCGAGTCGAAGGTCCACACGTACTCGAAGCCCTCGAGCTCGGCGAGGCGCGCGAGCTCGACGACCTTCGAGGCAGGCGGATTGGTCTGAAGTACGACGCCGAATTCCATGAACGAGTCTCTCAATTATTCTGTGGGAAGCCGAGATCGACTCCCGACGTTGCCGGGTCGGGCCAGCGGGTGGTGCCGACCATGCCGACGTAGCCCGCAACACGGTCGCAATGATTGCGGCGTATGACCGGACCCATCTCGTTGCCGGGCACGTTGCCCGGGCCGACGGCGATGTCGGGCATGCGGCTCGAGATCGCATCGATAAATGCATCGACCAATGCATCGCCCACGCCATCGACTGCGACTACGACCGAGATGGCCATGCATCGTTCGCCGGCGGAACCGAACGCCGAGGAGACCGCCGCATCGGCGGCCATCTGCAGGTCGACGCCACCCGAGACCTGCTCGCTGGACCCACCCTTCGGCAGGTGAGGGATTTCACACGCGAACTCGATGTTCTCGAGCCCGCGGGCCACCTCGCCAGGCGCGTCGCTCAGCACCTTGCCGTGCTCCGCGTGAACAGCTTCGCGATGTCGGTGCGGTGACGGTCGACGAACTCGCGCAGCGTGAACATGATCTCGCTGCGGCGCGCGAGCGAGGTGGACCGCCAGCCCGGTAGTGCGTCCTTGGCAGTTGCGACGCCAAAGACGACGTCGTCGACAGACGCAAGGTCGAGCGAGCCCGACTGAACGCCGCTGGCGGGGTTGAAGACGATGCCGCTGCGGCCTGACGCACCGGAGTGGTAATCGCCGCCGATCCAGTGGTGGATCTGCTTCATGGGAACCTCACAAGAGATATTGGGAAAGGCCGCGGCGCACGTAGCGGCCGTGACCCTTGCGCCCCTTGTAGGCGTCGTTCTCGATGACCACGGTGCCGCGCGACAACACGGTGTCGACCTTGCCGTCGATAACCATGCCCTCGTATGCCGAGTAGTCCATGTTCATGTGGTGCGTCTTCACGCTGATGTTGGTCTTGGCGTCGGGGTCGTAGATGACGATGTCGGCGTCGGAGCCGGGCGCGATCACGCCCTTCTTCGGGTAGAGCCCGAACATGCGTGCTGGCGTGGTGCTGCAGAGCTCGACCCAGCGGGCGAGGCTGAGTTCGCCGTGCACGACTCCTTGGTAGATCGTGTCCATGCGGTGCTCGACGCCGCCGATGCCGTTGGGGATGGCCGAGAAGTCGCCGACGCCGAGCTCTTTCTGCTCCTTGAAGCAGAACGGGCAGTGATCGGTGGCCACCACGGACAGGTCGTTGGTGCGCAGGTAGCGCCACAATGCTTCTTGGTGGCCTTCGCTCCGACGCCGGATGGGCGTGGAGCACACGTACTTCGCACCCTCGAAGCCGGGCCGGCTCATGTGCTCCTCGTAGCTGAAGTACAGGTACTGCGGGCACGTCTCGCCGAACACGTTGGCGCCGAGGTCGCGGGCGCGGGCCACGGTGTCGACGGCCTCCTTGGCCGACATGTGCACGACGTACAGGGGGCACTTCGCGACCTTCGCGAGCAGGATCGCTCGGTTGGTCGCTTCCTCCTCCATTTCGACCGGGCGCGAGTCGGTGTGAGATCGCGGGTCGGTCTGGCCCTTCTCGAGCATCTGGCGGATGATGACGTCGATGGCGATGCCGTTCTCGGCGTGCATCATGACCATGGCCCCCATGTCGGCCGCGGTCTGCATGGCTCGGAGGATCTGCCCGTCGTCGCTGTAGAACACCCCGGGGTAGGCCATGAAGAGTTTGAAGCTCGAGATGCCCTCGTGATCGACGAGGTAGCGCATGGCTTTGAGGCTCTGGTCATCGACCCCGCCCACGATCTGGTGGAAGGCGTAGTCGATAGCGCACTCGCCGTCGGCCTTGCCGTGCCACGCCGCGAGGCTCTCCTGCACATCGGCGCCGGTGGTCTGCACGGCGAAGTCGATGATTGTGGTGGTGCCGCCCCATGCCGCAGCCCGCGAGCCCGTCTCGAAGGTGTCGGAGGCGAACGTGCCACCGAACGGCAACTCCATGTGCGTGTGCGCATCGACGCCGCCGGGCAGCACGTACTTGCCGGTCGCGTCGATCACGCGGTCGGCCACGATCCCGAGGGTGGTCGACTGCCCGGGCTCGAGCAGCGCGGCGATGGTCTCACCGTCAATCAGCACGTCGGCCTTGGAGGTGCCGCTTGCACTGATGAGTGTGCCGTTGGTGATGAGGGTGCGAGCCATGATGCGCTTCAGTCCTTGGTGAGATCGCCGTAGGCGTCGGGCCGGCGGTCGCGGTAGAACGCCCAGCGGTCGCGCACGACCTTGATGAGGTCCATGTCGAGGTCGCGCACGATGAGCTCGGGCTTGTTCGGGTCGCCGGTCTCGCCGACGAACCTGCCTTCCGGGTCGACGAAGTAGCTCGTGCCGTAGAAGTCATCGTCGCCGAGCGGCTCGATGCCGACACGGTTGATCGCGCCGATGTAGTACTCGTTCGCCACCGCGGCCGCTGGCTGTTCGAGCTTCCACAAATACGACGACAGGCCGCGGCTGGTGGCCGATGGGTTGAACACGATCTCGGCCCCGTTCACGCCGAGCGCACGCCAACCCTCGGGGAAGTGGCGGTCGTAGCAGATGTAGACGCCGACCTTGCCCACCGCCGTGTCGAAGACGGGGTAGCCGCCGTCGCCGGGGCGGAAGTAGTACTTCTCCCAGAAGCCCGGCGTGTGAGGGATGTGCTGCTTGCGGTACTTGCCGAGGTAGGTGCCGTCGGCGTCGATGACCGCCGCGGTGTTGTAGTACAGCCCTTCGCGCACGACCTCGTACATGGGCACTACCAGCACCATGCCCACCTCTTTGGCGAGCGATGCGAACCGTTGCGTGGTCGGCCCATCGGGGATGTACTCGGTGTACTCGTAGTACGCAGGGTCTTGCACTTGGCAGAAGTAGGGCCCGTAGAACAACTCCTGGAAGCACATCACCTGCGCGCCAGCGGCCTTGGCCTCGTGTACGGACTCTTCGTGGCGGTCGATCATCGACGCCTTGTCGCCGGTCCACTCGGTCTGCAGCAATGCCGCACGTACGGTCCTGGCCATGGGGCCTCGTCTCTGCTCGAGGTGATGCGACCCCCCACATCACCGGGCGGCACGTCAACGCCGCGGATCGTAATGTCACGCGCGTATCGTGACAACGCCTCACGGGTACTGGACAATGAATCGTGTCCCGGACAAACACGCGCCGCAGCGGCACAGATCAGCGACCGGCCACCGCGCGGCATCGCGGGCATGGTCAGCCTCGCCACGGTGAGCGATGCCTGGCAGGGCCTCGCTGTGGTCGGCTCCATTCGAACGCAGCGCGCTTGGCCCCTCATCGCACGGTCGCTCGTGGGACACCGCCTACCACGCGCGCTGGTAGGCGCGCGTCTGCGACGGCTCGCATTAGCGCCCATTTGCCGAACTGGTAGTTCCAGTGCGCGCTCCGCAGCGCTCTGGAACTACCAGTTGCGGGGTAGGGGGGTGCGTGAACGTCGAGCGGCGTCTGTCCAGGTACCAAATGGTGTTTCTTCAACATCGCGGGTCCCGAATACGCTGAGCCCATGACGGCACTCGACACCTCCGCGAGCCCGGCGTTCGCCAACGATCGTCGCCACGTTTTCCACTCCTGGTCGGCGCAGGCCGCGCTGGCCCCGCTGGTGATCGCGGGTGGCGAGGGCAGTTGGTTCTGGGACGAACAGGGCAACCGCTATCTCGACTTCTCGAGCCAGCTCGTCAACCTGAACATCGGGCACCAGCATCCGAAGATCGTGGCGGCGATTCGCGACCAGGCCGATGCGCTCTGCACCGCGGGGCCATCGTTCGCGGTCGGGGTGCGCGGCGAGGCGGCGCGCCTCATCACCGAGGCGGCGCCCGGTCACCTCGACATGGTGTTCTTCACCAATGGTGGGGCAGAAGCGGTCGAGAACGCGACCCGCATGGCGCGCCTCTACACCGGGCGGCACAAGGTGCTCGCCATGTATCGCAGCTATCACGGCGCGACCAACGGGGCGATCAGCCTCACCGGCGACCCGCGTCGCTGGCCAAGCGAACCGGCCACGCCCGGAGCCGTGCATTTCTTCGGGCCGTTTCTCTACCGCTCGCCGTTCTTCTCCGCCGACGCGACGGAGGAGGGCGTGCGCGCGCTCGCCCACCTACGCGAGGTCATCCAGTTCGAAGGGCCGGCCACGATTGCGGCCATCATCCTCGAACCGGTGGTGGGTACCAACGGCATCCTTGTTCCGCCCGAGGGGTATCTCGCCGGCGTGCGCGAGCTCTGCGACGAGTTCGGCATCGTCATGATCGCTGACGAGGTGATGTCGGGGTTCGGCCGCTGCGGCGAATGGTTCGCTGTCGATTATTGGAACGTCGTACCCGACCTCATCACGTTCGCGAAGGGCGTCAACTCGGGCTACGTGCCATTGGGTGGCGTCATCATCGGCCAACACATCGCCGACCATTTCGCCGAGCGCGTGTACCCCGGTGGGCTCACGTACTCGGGGCACCCGCTCGCTTGCGCCAGCGCGGTCGCGTCGATCAACGCGTTTCGCGACGAGGGAGTGATCGAGCACGCCCGCATGTTGGGGGCCGACATCATCGGCCCTGAGCTGCGCGCCATCGCCGAGCGTCATCCGAGCGTGGGTGAAGTCCGGGGCCTCGGCGTGTTCTGGGCCATCGAGCTCGTGCGCGACCGCGCGACGCGCGAGCCGCTGGTGCCGTTCAACGCGACCGGCGCGGATGCTGCACCGATGGCGGTGCTCGGTGCAGCGTGCAAGGCCCGCGGCCTGTGGCCGTTCACGTGGCACAACCGCATCCACGTGGTTCCGCCGTGCAACACACCGGTCGACGACCTACGCCAAGGCCTCGCGATCCTCGACGAGGTGCTCACCATCGCCGACGGGTATTACGTCACGTCGGCGTAAGCGCCGAGCGCATCGCTGCGCGGCTTGTTGCGCGATTCCGCCGCTCTGAGCGGGTTTTTCACTCAACAAGTGGTGCGGCCCGGCGAACCGCGATCGTCTCAGTCGAACGGGAGAAGCAACACGTTCGCGAGCAATAGCGCCGAGCCGGGCAGGTCGCCGACTCGTGCGACGTCGCCCTCGTGATCGGGGTCGTCGCTCGAGACGGCCGGGGGTGAGGCCACCGGAGGTGCCGCCGTCGGTGTTCAGGTTCTCGCCGCTGATGTAGCTGGCCGCCGCGCTGTTGAGGAACAGCATCGGGTACGCCTGCTCTTCGGGGATCGAACGCCGCCCGAGACAGGTGGCGAACTGGTCGACGAGGGCGGCCGATGGGGCCTTTTCGAAATCGGGCATCATGGGGGTGTCGGTGGGGCCCGGTGCTGATGCCGTTCACGCAGCTGCGGTCGGACGCGTAGTCGCTTGCGGCGAACGTGGTCCAGAGGATGACCGCTTCCTTCGACGGCACGTACCCCGAGGCGCTGTTCCTTCGGGCGCTCCTCGTGCTGTGCCTTCGGGCGCTCCTCGCGCTGTCCTTCGGGCGCTCCTCGCGCTGTGCCTTCGCGCCGGCGAAGTCGGGGATCGAGACGAGTGGCAGCCAATTCCCGATGTCCGCGACGTCGGCCGCCCTTGCGGTGGACGCGATCCTGGCGATCGCGCCGCCGACGGGCATGTGCGGACGGCACAGCTCGGCCATCAACCGCAATGCCTCGAAGGTCACGAGGATCGTGTCGAGATCCGAGTAAGACGCGCCGGGCGGGTCCGCCCAGCTGAGCAGCCCGAGGAATCGGCGACTGCGGGGACGCGGCCAGGGCGGCGAGAGCACTGAACATGACGAGGCGCCGGCTCGCAGAACGATGGAAATGGGGAGCAGGCGTCGGAGAAGATCTCTTGGGCAAAACCTAGATGCGCCCCTCAGCCCGCTGCCAGAAACGTTCGGCCCACTTCTGTAGCGCGTGCACTCCTCAACTCTCCCGGCGCAGAACCTCGGTCGGCGGGCACACCTCCGCTACGGTCACGGGGTGATCGAATTCGGGCTCACGGGCGGCATCGGCTCCGGCAAATCCACGGTGGCCGAGCTTCTTGCGGCGCGCGGCGCGGTGCTCATCGATGCCGATGCGATCGTGCGCGAGGTCCAGGCCGCTGGTTCGCCGGTGCTCGTGCTCATGGCCGAGGCGCTCGGAGCGGGGATCGTGTTGCCCGACGGCACACTCGACCGGGCCGAGGTAGCGCGCATCGTCTTCTCCGATCCGGCCAAGTTGGCTTCGCTCAATGCCATCGTGCACCCAGCGGTCATCGACGAGATGACCAGGCGCCGCACCGTGCACAATGACACCGACGCCACGGTGCTGCTCGACATCCCGCTGCTCGTCGAGAGCGGATACGAGAACCTCGGGGCGGTCATCGTGGTCGACATCGATCCGGAGCTTGCGGTGTCCCGACTCGTCCAGCACCGCGGGTTCTCCGCCGACGACGTGCGGGCGCGCATGAAACGCCAGGCCAGCCGCGAAGACCGCCTTGCCCGCGCTGATTTCGTCATTCAGAACGGCGGCGACCTCGCCGCGCTCGAGTCTCGCGTCGACGAGTGCTGGGCCTGGATGTGCGGGCAACCTCGGCCCGAGCCCGGCGGTCCTGTCGTGCCGATACGCAGTCGCGGAGCGAACTGACGATGGCCATCGAGCCGCTCGACCGTACGGAGCTCGCGGGCATCCTCGACCCGCGCGAGGTCGGCGGCATGCTGCGCATGAGCAGCTTCGACTGCGTGGTCCCGCTCACTCCCGACGATCAGCGCGCCGTGGCGTCCATCACCGCGTCCGCGCTGGCCTCGCTGGGTCTCAATCGATCCGATCGGGTCGTCGTCGCGGCGAGCAACGACGCGGCGCCGCTGGCCGAGGCCGCGTCGCTCGTGTCGGCGGCGGTCGCCCACGTCGAGCCTCAGGGTCGTGTGCGGTTGCTTCGCACGCTGCACCTGCTCGGCACCACGGTGCTCGTCATGACCCCGTGCGGCGCGGAGCACCTCGTCGATCGGGCCAACGATCTCGGCTACCGCCCTGATCGCCTGGGTATCCGTCTGCTCCTGACCATCGGCGAGATCCCGAGCGAAGGTTCGCTCGATCGGCTCGCGGACGCATTCGGGGCCGAGGTGGCCGAGATCCACATTGACCCCGTCACCGGTGCTGCGGTCTCCTCCACGCCACGGGGTGCCCTCACGCAGGTGCACGTGGGCGCCCAATACTCGCTGTCGCCCCTCGGCGACACCGGCGCCTACGAGATCATCGTCGCGCCTTCGTGGACCGAGGCGCTTTACGACCGCCCGGTGCGCACCGGCATGGTCACCTGGTCGCTCGACGGCCCGCCGCGCCACACGATCGGCTCGCACGTGCTCGTGCGGGGCCGTTGGGTTCCGCTGCCTCTGTTCGACGAGGTGCTTCGCGCCCACCCCGAGGTTGTCTCGTGGCGGCTCCGGGTGAGCCGGCCGGGGCTTCTCGATCACGCAGTGCTCGAGATCGTGTGCGACACCGACGCCCACGCGACGGGCGCGGCCGTGCACGATCGCCTGGCCCGCTCGGCGGCGTCGATCACGCCCATCGCGGTCGACGTCATCTTGCGTGGCCCTTCGGCCGGCATCTTCAACTCGGTCCTCGACGACGTTCGCGGGCACCACCTCGCCATCGACCGTGCCGATTTCCTCGCCGCTCACCGAGTACCCAACGTCTAGTTGGGGCTCGGAGCACTGGCACAGGGGGTGGGTAGCATCGACGGGTGCCCTGGAAGAAGTACTCCCGCCCGCCAACTGCGAACCCCGGCGACCGGCCGTTCAAGGTCGTGTCCGATTTCCAACCAGCGGGCGACCAGCCCACGGCTATCGCCCAGCTCACCGAAGGGCTCCGCCGGGGCGATCGCTTCCAGACGCTGCTCGGCATCACCGGGTCGGGCAAGAGTGCGACCATCGCGTGGACCATCGAACAGGTGCAGAAGCCCACGCTCGTCATCGCGCCCAATAAGTCGTTGGCCGCGCAGCTGGCCAACGAGCTGCGCGAGTTCTTCCCGAATAACCGGGTTGAGTACTTCGTGTCCTACTACGACTACTACCAGCCCGAGGCCTACATGGCCGCGACCGACACGTACATCGAAAAGGACAGCTCGGTCAACGACGAGATCGACCGGTTGCGCCACGCCGCGACGTCGGCGCTCCTCACGCGACGCGACACCATCATCGTTGCATCGGTGTCGTGTATCTACGGGCTCGGTTCGCCGGTCGAGTACGAGGGTCAGTTGCTGGTGCTCCACAAGGGCGAGGAGCGCGATCAGCGCACCATCCTCCGCCAGCTGGTCGACATGCAGTACGAGCGCAACGACCTGAACCTGGTCCGCGGCAAGTTCCGAGTGCGGGGCGACGTCATCGAGGTTCACCCGGCCTACGACCAGCGAGTGGTGCGCATCCAGCTCTTCGGCGACGAGATCGAAGAGATCGTCATGGTCGACCCGCTCACCGGTGAGCGCTTCGACGAGATCGACGAGCTCATCGTGTTCCCGGCCACGCACTACGTGGCTGGCGAGGACCGCATGCGCGACGCAATCGTCCGCATCGAGAACGAACTGCGCGAGCGCCTCCAGGAGTTCGAGAGTCAGGGCAAGTTGCTCGAGGCGCAACGATTGCGCATGCGCACCCAGTACGACCTCGAGATGATGAACGAGGTCGGGTTCTGCAACGGCATCGAGAACTATTCGGGCCCCATCGACGGTCGTCAACGCAACGAGCCCCCGTACACGCTCATCGACTACTTCCCCGACGACTTCCTCGTCGTGCTCGACGAATCGCACGTCACCGTGCCGCAGCTGCACGGCCAGTACGAAGGCGACCGCAGCCGCAAGAACAACCTGGTCGATTTCGGCTTCCGTCTGCCTTCGGCCGCCGACAATCGGCCATTGCGCTTCGACGAGTTCATCGAGCGCATCAACCAGTGCGTGTTCCTCTCGGCCACCCCCAGTCGCTACGAGCTCGAGACCAGCGATCAGATCGTGGAGCAGATCGTCCGGCCAACCGGCCTCCTCGATCCCGAGATCATCGTCCGCCCCACCAAGGGCCAGATCGACGACCTCATCGAGGAGATCAACCAACGCACCTTGGTCGATCAGCGCGTCCTCGTGACCACGCTCACCAAGAAGATGGCCGAGGACCTCACCGACTACCTGCTCGAACTCGGTGTGCGCGTGCGCTACCTCCACAGTGAGGTCGACACCATCGCCCGCATCGAGATCCTGCGCGACCTTCGGCTCGGCGAGTTCGACGTGCTCATCGGCATCAACCTGCTCCGCGAGGGCCTCGACCTCCCCGAGGTCTCGTTCGTGGCCATCCTCGATGCCGACAAGGAGGGCTTCCTCCGTAGCGAGACGTCGCTCATCCAGACCATCGGGCGCGCGGCGCGCAACGTTGACGGCAAGGTCGTGATGTACGCCGACAAGGTCACCGACTCGATGCAGCGGGCCATCAGCGAGACCATGCGCCGGCGCGGCGTGCAGCAGGCGTACAACGCCGAGCACGGCATCGACCCGCAGACCATTCGCAAGGCGGTCACCGACATCTTGTCGCTCATCCGGCCCAATGAATCCGCACCGATGCCGGGCAAGGATCGCCGTTCTCGCATGCGCGACGACAAGCGCAAGCCATCGGGTGCCGTTGCCCTGCACGATCTGCCCAGCGACGAACTCGAACGGCTCATCCGCACCCTCGAGGAGGAGATGCACGAGGCGTCGGCCGATCTTCGCTTCGAGTACGCGGCGCGCATTCGCGACGAGATCAACGATCTCAAGCGCGAGCTGAAAGACATCCGGGCCTGAACCCTACGGCTCGGTCGCGGCTCGGTCGCGGCTCGGTCGCGGCTCGGTCGCGGCTCAACCGGCACGGCCATCGGCCGATGAGGAAGGGTGGCGCTCTTCCGCTCGCACCGCTCGCTTCGGTCTTTTGGGTCGAGAAACGCGTGCCCTGACATCGATCTCCCGACCCATAACGCGGGGGAGGGGGGCGCCCCGGCGCGGGTGGCGGCGATCGTCGCACTCGCGGCGGCGGTCGTGTTGTACCTCGTTTCGGGCCTGTGGCAGGCCGCTCACGACGCACCCACCGTCGATGAGACGGTCGACCTCAGCTCAGGGGTCGCCACGCTCGTGCGCCACGACCTGCGCATGAACCCCGAGCACCCGCCGCTGCCCAAAGTGCTCAGCGCGGTTCCGGCGCTGTTCGCGCACCCGGTCGTGCCCGACACCGAAGCCTGGCGATCCGGCGACTGGTTCGATTTCGCCGACGATTTCGTAAGCGCCAATCGCGACGCCGGGCGGCTCGATCAGGTGCTCTTCCTAGCGCGTCTCGTGCCGCTCGCCGAGGGGTTGGCGTGTGCCGGGTTGTTGTTCGTGCTCGGCCGACGGCTCTTCGGTCCCGGTGCGGGTGCCACGGCCGGGGTCCTGTGGCTCACCACACCGACCGTGGTGGGCCTGGCCCACTTCTTGAGCATCGACGTGGCGTTCACGCTCGCCACGTTGGTCGTCGCGTGGACCGTGCTGAACTTCGTCGACCGGCCCGATGTGGCACGCGCCGCATGGCTCGGCGTGGCGTGCGCCGCCGCGTTGGCGACGCGTCACAGCGCGCTCAGCCTTTGGGCGTACGCGGTGATGGTGGCCCTGGCCGTGCTCTGGCGCGTCGATCGACGACTCGCACTGCGGTGCGGGGCCGTGGTGATCTTCGTCGCGTGTGCCGGTGTGTGGGTGGCTATGCGCGTGCTTGCACCTACCGGGTCGGGCGAAGTGTTCGCGGCGCGATCCGAGTCATTGGTCGCCGAGGCGTCGTCGAAATCGACGGTGGCCCGGGCAGCGCTCGCGCTGCCCTTCCCGTCGGAGTTCCGCGCCGGGCTCGGCTACCTCGTGGTCACCTCCGACGAACGCCCGGCCTACTTGTTTGGCCACGCCTGGAACGGGAGCCGGGCGTGGTACTTCCCGGCGAGCCTGCTGACCAAGCTTCCGTTGGGGTCGCTCGTCGCACTCGTTCTCGGTCCGTTCGCGATGCGAGGACGCGGGAGCGATACCCGTCGCCGCACGCTGCTCGCGATCGTGGGTCCGGCGGTGGTGTCGTTCGGTTTCGTGCTCGCCCAACCCCTGAACCTCGGCGTGCGCTACGTGCTGCCCACGCTCGCGCTGGTTCTCGTGCCGGCGGGTGCCGTTGTGGGTTGGTTGAGCACCCGCCCGCGGCGCGCGCTTGCCGGTGTCGCGCTCGCCACCCAGTTCGCGGCGATGATCGGCGCGGGTTCCCATGCGCTGGCCTGGACCGCGCCACCGTTCCGTCCGGCGTACCGCTGGGTGAGCGACTCGAACCTCGACTACGGCCAGGACAACGATCGCGTGGCTACGTGGGCGGCCGCTCACCCTGATGCATGGGTCGCGCTGCTTCGGCCGCGAGGCGTCGACAACCCTGCCGGAGTTCGCGAGCTGCGCGGTTCGAGCCCAGCCGAGGTTCAGGGCTGGATCGCGGTCAGCGCGACTCGGCTCACCCAGCTGGATCGCGACCAGCTGTCGTGGCTGCGGGCGTACTGCCCGGTCGGTGAGATCGGTGGCAGCGTGCTGCTCTATCGGCTGGTCGGCCCACCCGACGCGAGCCCGGGGCCGACCATGCCGGCATCGCCGTGCGACGCCGGCGAGCCGTCGACGCGATCCTGACGCGTCGCCAGGCACAGCAGCGCGAGTATCGCGAGCGGCATGGTCGAGCGGGTGGCGCCGAAGTCGATGCCCACCACGTTGTGGTTCATCAGCGATACGAACGCCAGGCTCAGCGCGAGCGCCGGAGCGAGAGGATGAGTGCGCGTGACGCGACCGAGCGCGATGGCGGTCAGCGCGAGTGCGGCGACCGTCGACAGCATCCCCAGACGGTCGGTTCCTTCGAGCCAGTGGTCGCGGGCCGCGCCGAGTAATCCGACAAAGGGCAGGCCGAGCTCGTCGACCTTTTCCGGGGGGGAGGCCGGCAGCGTGAGCCGCAGCCACACGGCCCACATCCCTGCGGTGGCGATGGGTGCGATCGCGAGCAACGCGCTGGCCCGAGAGCGACGGGCCAGCGCCCATCCGACGAACACGATCACGGTGGTCTCGCGCGTCAGCGCGGCCAGGCATGCGACGACGACCGCGAGCCAGGCGCGTCGATGCGCCGACAGTGCGAGCGCGACGAGCACCAGCGCCATGGCCAACGAGTCGGACACGGTGACCCGCAGGGACATGTACGCGCCGGGCAACAACGGGAACAGTGCGGCGGGCCAGGCTCGTCCGCCGAGTGCGGTGCTGAGCGATCCCGCTGCGATCCCGCCGGCCAGAAGTGCAGCGACGCCCACCGCGAAGAAGGCCGCCACGAGGCCGCCGCCGCCGCCGCTCGTCGGGTGGACGACGCGCGCCAACCACGGGAACAGCGGTCGCTGCCACCGGTAGATCGGACGATCGAGCGACTCGGCGGCCTGGTCGAAGTGCGCCGGATGACGGGCCATCGCGTAGTACTGCTGCCCGTCGAGGCCGAGTCCGGGGAGAAACTCGACGTCGGGGAAATCGTCGTGCAAAAGCGCGTACGCCGGCCCGTTGGTCATGCCCTGCAGCAGGTTCGCGGGGTGCGCGCCGGTGCGGTTCACATCCCACAGGACGAGCGTCGCCATGGTGAGCGTGCTGAGCAACGCGAGGAGCGCGATGCGTCGCCACGGCGTGGGTGACGGCGTAATCAGCAGCGCGGAGCTCGGCGCCGCGGTGCGAGGCGATTCGGTGACGGTCATGAGGCGTGTTCTCGAACGGTCGGGTTCTCGAGCAGGCCGATCCACAGCGCGCTGATCGCGAGCCCGGCGGGGAAGACGTAGGGATAGGCGTCGAGAAGCAGGAACGGCACCAAGAGCCCGGCGCCGCCGATGAGCAGCACCGGGCGACGTAGCAGGCGGCGCGCGAACCAGAGGCCGGCCAGCGCGACGATGACGCCGCCGGCCGCGCCGAGCTCCGCTGCGGCCTGCACGATGATGTTGTGCGGCGGCAACAGCTCGACTTCGGGTAACGACTCCTCGGCAACGGCGATGACGTAGCGCGCCGGACCG
>CAFABA010000008.1_pt1 | contig 35549 bp, 30 predicted proteins | sample 7267731 | NCBI WGS metagenome assembly CAFABA01 (sample SAMEA6814000, study PRJEB35770) | uncultured Acidimicrobiales bacterium | biome: Freshwater; feature: Freshwater reservoir; material: water | place: Czech Republic | collected 2017-08-18 | depth 30m m | reverse complement strand
GACCACGTGGTCTACGGCGAGAACACTGACGAGTACGCAAAACCTGAGGTCGGTGGGAGCAAGGGTGGCAAGCAACCAACCACCGTCGACGGTCAATGGCTCGAACCGCTGACCTTGCTATCGGTGGTGGCTGGCATCACCACGCGAGTTCGTCTCGGCACCAACATCCTGCTGGCCTCCCTTCGGCGGCCGGTGGTGCTGGCCAAGACGCTCTCGACCCTCGACGTGTTGTCCGATGGCCGCGTCGATCTCGGCGTCGGTGTCGGTTGGCAGCGGGAGGAGTACGACGCGGCCGGGCTGTCCTTCGACGGTCGCGGCAAGCTCCTCGATCACACGCTCTCGGTGCTGCAGACCCTTTGGACCGAGAAGCGCGCGTCGTTCAAAGACGGCTATCTCGAGTTCGATGCCATCCATCAGATGCCCAAGCCCCGTCAGAGCGGCGGCGTACCGATCTGGGTGTCGGGTACCACCAACAAGCTCGTGGCCCGACGCATCGTGCAGTTCGGCAGCGGCTGGATCCCGTGGGGCGACTCGGCGGTCGACATCACCACGGGCATCGCCCAGATGCGCGACCTCGTCGAGGCGGCCGGCGGCACGCTCGACGGCAAGGCGATCGTAGGCAACCTGCGCCCGGTCAAGGCCACAACCGGCGGCGTGGACCTCGCGGCCACGATGGCCGCAGTGCCCGAGTTCGTCGCGGCCGGCGTCACCGACTGTCGTATGCCCATCAACGTCAGCGACGACGCCAGCGAGGCCTTTGACACCTACTCGGCCACCGTCGAAGCCTTCCGCGCCGCCACCACCTGACATCAGCGCAGCTGGGTCAGGATCATCACGCCGCCGGGGTGGCCGCCACCGGCGGAGAACAGCACCACCTCGGGTTGATTCGCGACCTGGCGGTCGCCGCCCTCGCCCCGCAGCTGGATGCACGCCTCGTGCAGGAACCCCCAGCCGTGGAGGCGGCCTGCGGAGAGCTGGCCGCCATGGGTGTTCAACGGCAGTTCGCCGTCGAGGGCGATGCGCGATCCGCCCTCGACGAACGGCCCACCTTCGCCGCGTTCGCAGAACCCGAGGATCTCGAGCCACGAGAGGCAGTTGAACGTGAAGCCGTCGTAGAGCTCGACGACGTCGACGTCGGCCGGGGTGAGATCGGTGCGGCTCCACACGTGGCGTGCCGCACCCTCGAGCACCGGCTCGTGCAGCAGCGTGCCCTGGTCCCAGGAGATGCGCTCGCCGAGATGCGTCCCCACCGCCTCGACCCCTATGACCGGTGCCCGCAGATCCGGCACGGTGTCGATGTGCGACACGATGACCGCGACGGCCCCATCGCACGGCACGTCGCAGTCGTACAGACCGAACGGTGTTGTTATCGGACGCGCCGCGAGGTACTCGTCCATCGTGAGTGGGTCGCGGTAGACCGCCGACGGGTTGCGCATCGCGTTGACCCGCGCGTTCAACGCGATCGCGCCGAGCTGTTCGCGGCTGGTGCCGAACGTCTGCATGTGGCGATTGGCCATCATGCCGATCCAGTTCGCGGCGCTGAACGCGCCGTACGGCAGTCGCCATTCCATTTCGCCCGCCAACCGTGACGAACCGCCAGAAGCGATCTCACCGCCGCGTTCGAGCGCCTGGTATGTCGACTCCCAAACACCGCGCACGCAGAGAACATGGCGGCACAGGCCCGCGTTCACGGCCAGCATCGCGTTGACGACCGCGCCGGTCTGCCCTGACGTCTCCAGGCCGCTGCCGAACCAGATCGGCCTGACCCGCAACGCTTCTTCGAGGGCGAAGATACCTCCGCCGTTGCTGCCGCTGAGGGGTCCGATCGCCCCGCCGGGATAGGACGAAATACCGTCGATGTCGGCAATGTCGAGACCCGCATCCGCGATGGCGGCGAGACACGCGTCGACCATGAGTCCGAGCGGATCGCGTCCGAGGCGCCGACCTACATCCGACATTCCGATACCGCTGATGACGACGTTGCGTTCGAACTTGTCGGCCATGGCCGGCCGTGTGAGCTCGCGCTGGCCGCGCTCGCGGTCATACGACGACACGTGCTCCTCGGCGAGGGCGGGGTCGCGCATTGGCGTATCCGGATCGGGCTCGAACATCGGCAGCCACACGTCGTCGCGTTTGTCGAACACGACCCGCACCGGCAGACCAATGACGACGGTGTTCGGATCGACGTTGACGATGTTGGTCGTAAGGCGAACCGCACGGTCTTCGTCAAGCGCAACTACCGCTACGGCATAGGGCGGCGTGAACGCAGGATGCCATGGCTGACTGTTCACGGTCACGGCCTCGACCACACCGCGACCGCTGAGGTCGACCACATCGAGATCAGCGTGGCGGCACCGAGTGCACCTTGGCGCAGGCGGATGCTGGATCCGCCCACATGCAGCGCAAGACTGAATGCGTAGGACACCGTCGGCGCCGGAGGTCCAGTAAAAGCGATTCCATGGAGTGACCTGGGGAAGCGGCGGACAATCGGTCATATCAGCCGACCTCGAAGGCACTTCGTAACGCAGCAGTTCCTCGACGGCGTTCGGGATCCCAGGTGATGTCGGTGCTCACAGCACCGCTCCGGCGACCTTCAGCTCGACGATGCGCTCCCAGTCGAGGCCGATCTCGGTGAGAATCTCGTCGGTGTGCTCGCCGGTTTCGGGTGCCCGCACCAACGGTGTCGGCGCCTCATCGAACTGCACCGGGTTCACGACCAACGGGAACGACGAACCATCCGCAGCGGCGACGTCGTCGATGTATCCGTTTGCGATGGCCTGCACATCGTCGTGGAGCTCGATCGCCTTCTGTGCCGGGGCCCAAACTCCGCTGATGTCGGCGAGCGCCACGCGCCATTCCGCCAGCGTTCTCGACGCGAACGTCTCGTCAAGGGCGGCGACCGCTGCGGCGCGGTTCTCGAACATCGCAGCAGGGGTGGTGAAGCGCGGGTCTTCGGCGAGGTCAGGCCGACCGATCGCCGTGACCGTCTCGGCCCAAAAGCGCATTACCTGCAGCATCACGAGGTGCACGATTCGGTCGTCGCTCGTGCGGTAACGGCTAGCCAGTGGGTTCGGCGAGTCGGCGCGCGTGAACCGTGGAGACGGAAGATCGGCGAACACCTTGTGGGCGATGATGTTCGGCGACATCATCCACATGCCGAGCCCCAGCAGGGACACATCGACGACCGAGGTCTCGCCGGTGCGTTCGCGGCGGAACAAGGCCGCTGCGATGCCCCCGGCGATGGTCTGGGCCCCCGCCAGGTCGCCGAGCGCGGGTGTCTGGTTCGGTCCGTACACGTCGCCCGGGAACTGGGTGAACGCCTCGGCCACACCCGCGCGGGCCCAGAAGGACGATCCGTCGTAGCCACCCTTGTCCGCGTCGGGGCCGCGCACACCTTGGCCGGACCCCCGGACGAAGATGATGTTCGGGTTGACCGCGCGGATGTCCTCGACGTCAAGGTCGGCACGCGAGCGCGGACCCGGTAGCCAGTTCGTGAGGAACACGTCGGCGGTACGACACAGCTCGAGCAAGATCTCGCGGCCTTGCGGGTTCTTCAGGTCGATCCCGATCGACCGTTTGTTGTGGTTCGGCTGCTCGATCAGGTAGTTGCACCGACCCGGACCGCCCGGGATCATGCCGCTCGAGATGAGCCCGCGTTGTGGGTCGCCGCCTTCGGGGTGCTCGACCTTGATGACGTCCGCACCCCACTCCGCGAGCACGGCGCCCGCGGCCGGGACGAACGTCCATGCCGCGAGCTCGATCACCCGCACGCCTTCCAATGGCAATCCCATGGTTGTCCCCCGCTCAGGCCGTCGCGCGTTGCACGAGGTCGCCGACATCGATTCCGGATCCCGTGCGCTCGAAACGGCCCTTGTCATATGGCCGGGTCTCGACATCGTGACCCGCCACCTCGGCCCGCAGCGCGCCGACCGTGGACTGCGCCTTGGTCCGATGTTGGAACGGGTCGAAGCTGTACCAACGCATCGCGTTCTCGTGCGTCATCTTGGCGAGCTCGTCGGCCGGCACGTTCCCGGCAACCTGGAGCAGGCTTTCCGCCGGATTCGGCCACGACGAGTCGGAGTGCGGGTAGTCGAGCTCCCAGCACACCGAATCGATGCCGATCTTGTTGCGCATTTCGACCCCCACCGGATCGACGATGAAGCACGTGAGGAAGTGCTCGCGGAAGACCTCGCTCGGGAGGCGATCGCCGAAATCCTGACCGGTCCACGCCCGGTGCATGTCGTAGGTGCGATCGAGTCGCTCCATGAAGTACGGGATCCATCCGGTGCCGCCCTCGGTAAGTGCGAAGCGGATCGACGGGAACTGCTTGATGACCCGCGACCACAAGATGTCGGCGGCGGCCGAGCAGATGTTCATCGGCTGCAGGGTGATCATCACATCGACCGGGGCGTCTGGCGCGGTGAATGCCAGCTGGCCGGACGAGCCGAGGTGCACCGACACGACCACGTTCTCGTCGCTGACGGCGGTCCAGAACGGATCCCAGAAGTCGTTGTGGTAGCTCGGATACCCGAGCGCCGCAGGGTTCTCGGTGAAGGTCACCGAGTGCACGCCCTTCTTCGCGAGCCGGCGCACCTCTTGCGCGGCGAGCTCTGCGTCCCACAAGACGGGCAGCGGGTTCGGGATGAAGCGATCGGGGTAGGCGCCGCACCAGGTGTCGACGTGCCAGTCGTTGTAGGCGCGGATCACCGCGAGCGCGAGATCCTTGTCGGGGATGGCCGAGAAGAGGCGGCCCGAGAAACCCGGGAAACTGGGGAAGTTCATCGAGCCGAGCACGCCCGCTGCGCTCATGTCCTTGACGCGCTCGTGCACATCGAAGCAACCGCGTCGCATCTCATCGAATGCGGTGGGTTCGATGCCGTACTCCTCCTTGGGGCGCCCGGCCACCGCGTTCAACCCGACGTTCGGGATGACGGCGCCCTCGAACACCCACACATCAGCGCCGTCCTCGGTCCGCACGACCTTTGGCGCACGATCGGCGTACTTGGCCGGGATGTGGTCGACGAACATGTCGGGCGGTTCGACGAGGTGGTCGTCAACGCTGATGAGGATCAGATCGTTGATCTGCATGTGGTCCCTTTCTCTAGCCGTGTGGGGCTCATGGTCGGGTTTCCGGGGAGGAGGCGAAGGTCCGTGACACGAGTGCGCATAGATCGTCGGTGCTGACGATCAGCGCGTCGTCGACGCGGTCGTCGGCGTCGACGGCATGGTACGCACTCACGAAGCAGCGGAGAAGCCACGCCAAGGCCGCGGGTTTCGCGGGCAGAGCACATCCTGGCGTTTCCCTTCGGCGATGAGCGATGTGGCAGAACTCATGGAAGCGAACAGGATTACGTCGACGGCTCGGGCGCTCGTCGCCTCGGGAACCAGCGAGCCGATCGACGAGCTCCGCACGTACAACCGGGCGCACGCGGGTCGAGCACACACACGCCCACGAGATCGACGTCAGGTCGGCGATAGATGCCGGCGATCGCGAGGCGCCCGATCCGCCCTATCGCCCAAACGGCCACTCGGTAGCGCTTCTCCCCAATTGGATTCCGCCTTGCTATTCGGCGTGGCGCATCGCGAGCTCGTCGAGCACACGCGCCAGCTCGAGCGGCGCGCTTCGTGCCGGTGTGTGATCCGCGTCGATATCGATGATCTCGTCGGCACCTGCTGCGGTAGCGAGCCGCGCTTGGGTTTCGCGCGACTGCAAGGGATCGCCGAGTGGGCGGATGAACGTGCGTGGCAGGTCCGCGGGCACGCCCGCCCATGAGATGGGCTGGAACATCAAGTTCAGAGACTCGACCGCACGAACGATCTCGGGGTCGCTGAGGACGTCGAGGTGCGAGGGCAAGGTCTCGACCGCAGTGCCACGCGCATAGCTGCGGCCACGATGACGGGCCAGCAACTTCGGACGCGCCTCGAGGAACTGCTCCCGACGCTCGGGATGCACGATGTCGGCCGCGATCGCGCCCTCCGGTGCCGTGACCCCGGCGATGAGCACGAGGTGCTTCACCTGCGGCCCGAGCAACGCGATGAGTCTCGGCGCGATCACGCCTCCGGCGGAGTGCGCCACGACGATCACCGAGCCAGGCGTGTGCTCGCGTACGTCTGCCGCAGCCTGCGCTGCTGCGAGGTCGATCGTGACCTTGGTGAGATCGAACGGCCGAGACCCGCGGCCCAGGAGGTCGACCGCCACCGATGCCACGCGCAGATGCGTTTGAGTGGCCTGCCAGACGCGAGCGCTGTCCCCGGCGCCGTGAACGAGGACGAGCGTGGGCGGTGTCACTTCGGGTCGAAGCGGATGGCCCCGTCGATGCGTACGACTTGGGCGTTGATGTAACGGTTCGTGATCAGGTGCGCTGCGAGCTCGGCGAACTCCTCGGGATGACCGAACCGCTTCGGGAACGGCACCTTCGCCTCGAGGTTCTCGCGCAACGACGCCGGGGCCTTGTCCCAAGCGCGCGTGCCCATCGTGCCTGGCGCAATCGTGTTCACGCGGATGCCCACCGCCGAGAGATCCCGCGCGGCGATGAGCGTCATGCCGATGATCGCGGCCTTCGCCGAGCCGTAGGCGATCTGGCCGATCTGGCCTTCGAATCCGGCGATGGACGCAGTGGCAACCACAACGCCCCGCTCACCATCGTCGTTGGCCGGCTCTTGAGCACTCATCGCCGCAGCGGAGAGGCGGAGCGAGTTGAAGGTGCCCACCACGTTGAGATTGATCGTGTCGGAGAAAACCTCGAGCGAATGCGGTGCGCCGTTGCGGTCGATCGTTCGGCCGCCACCCGTCGCGCCACCGGCACATGCCACCAGGATGCGATACGCGCCGAGACTCGTCGCGACCTCGATCGCCTGGTTCGTGTCGTCCTCGGACAGCACGGAGCCACCTACGAACGTGGCACGTTCGCCGACCTGGCGCATGATCTCGTGCCCGCGGTCTTCGTCACGGTCGAAGATCACCACCGTCGCACCCTGTGCGTGCAGGTGCCGTGCTGTGGCCTCGCCGAGGCCCGAGGCACCCCCCGTGATCAGCGCGACGTTCCCCGCGATCAACATGCGTTCTTCCCTCGATCAACAACGTGTTGCCTCCCGGCCGGAGGCGTCGACCCGCGGGACTGTAGTGCGCGTGAGCGAGTCGCCCAGGTAACGTCCAAAATCAATGAACGACGCCGACTTGCCCGACCAAGAGATCGAGCCCGAGCTCGCTTCGTGGATCCTGGCGGTCACCGGCGGACGCGCCGTGCGCAGCGAACGCCGACAGGGCGGCGCATCACGCGCGGGTTACGCGATCGATGTCGAGCACGCCGACGGCGCGGTCGAACAACTGTGGCTGCGCCTAGACACGGGATATGGGCCACAGTCCTCGACGCTTTACACGGTGCGGCGCGAGGGCGCGGTGTATGGAGCACTGCGCGATTCGCCCGTGCGTGTCGCTCGCCTCCGTGCGATCCACCCCACCCGCGACGCGTTCCTGGCCGAACGACTGGTGGGACGGAACTGGTTCGCCGAGATCCACGATCCGGCCGAGCAGGTGAGCACCGCGCGAGCGTTCATGCAGCAACTCGCGGCTCTGCACGCCATCGATGTTCACGAGCTGAGCTTGCCCGAGCTCGGCTCGCCCACGCGCGTCAGTGAGCACGTCCGCGAAGAGCTCGCGATATGGGAGCAGCAGTACGTCGAGGGTGACGTCGTCGAGCCGGTGATCGCGCTCGCCTTCTGCTGGCTCGCCGAGAACCTCCCGGACGACGGCGACTGGCCGGTCGTGCTCGTGCAGGGCGACACCGGACCCGGGAACTTCATGTACGCCGGGGGCGATGTCGTCGCGGTCATGGACTGGGAGATGGCCCACTGGGGTGACCTTCACGATGACTTCGGGTGGCTATGCGTCCGCGATGTGCAGGAGCGCTTCACCGCGCTGCCCGATCGCATTGCCGACTATGAGAGTTTTGGCGGGCGTCACGTCGATCTTGACCGGTTGCGCTACTTCCGCGTGCTCGCGCAGCTCCGTTGCGCGGTCGGCACGCGGCGAGGCCTTCTCGCGCGCGACAGCCGTGGGGAGATCGCGAACCACCTCATCTACAGCACCTTGCATCTGCGGCTTCTCGGCGATGCGCTCGCCGAAGCAATGGGCCTTGCCGCGTTCGACCTCGACGGCTACCTCGCGAACGCGAGCGACATCGACACCGACACGTCCTGGCTGTTCGATGTTGCGCTCGCCGATCTGCGGGACGTTGTCGTGCCGGCCCTGCCCAAGGGCTTTGCCCAGCAACGTGCCAAAGGTCTGGCGCGGCTCGTGAAGTTCCTGCAATCGACCGATCGGTTCGGCGCGGTGAACGCTGCGGAGGAGCAGGGCGACCTAAGCGATCTGCTCGCGACCGAGGTCGATGATCTGATGAACGCTCGCCGCGAGCTGTGCGCGCGCCTCCAGGCAGGAACGATCGGGCATCGAGCGGTAGCCGAGTACTGCCAACGTCAAGGCGCGCGTACGACGCATCTCGCCCGCGACGCTATGGGGGCGCTTGCCACGCGGCGCTACGCCCCAATCGACTGACTCGCGCCGGCCACGCCAATCGCGTTCAGCGAGCTGCGAGACGGGCGCGCAGGTCTGTCTCGAGATCGAGCAGAACCTTGCCCGAGAGGTCGTAGCGGATCGGTGCGTCGTTGGCCCGTGGGCCGGCCCAGCCGGGGAGCAGTCCGCGCTCGTGGCAGAAGAACTGCGCCTCGATGTTCTGGCCGTTGTACGACTCGGCCTCAGGGTCGGTGAGCAGCCAGTTGATGACGACACCGATCACATCCGCGGGCGCGCCGTTGTTCTCGATGCCGAACTCGGCCATGTCGGCCGCTATGCGCTCGGTTGCGATGAGATTCGGCTGGACGTTGTAGCAACGCACCCCGGTACCGGCGAGCTCGGTGGCCAGATGGCCGGCGACGCGATGGAAGCACGCCTTCGACATGCCATAGCCAAGCCCCCAACCACCGTCGCCGGGCGGCCGCGTCGGGTCGGCGTAGCCCGACGCCGACGAGATGCTGATGAGGGTGCCCTGCCTGCGGGCGATCATGCCGGGGAGGACCATCTTGTTGATGTGCAGTGGAGCGATCGCATTCGCGTACACCTGCTTCTCGATCAGGTCGACGGGGGTGTCGATGAAACGGTCCATGTGCCCGGGCCCGATGTAGCGACCGTTGTGGACCACCACGTCGACGCGCCCCCAACGCTCGAGCACGGTGGCGACGCACGCACCGAGTGAGACTGGGTCCATCAGGTCGGCTGGCACCATCATCGCCTCGCGACCCTCGGCCTCGACCAGCGCCGCTGTCGATGCGAGGCTCCCGGGGAGCGGCGTGGTGTTCGACTTGCGCAGCGTCGAGCTGTGCTCGCGCGCTTCGCCCTCGTTCACGGTGCGCGCCGTGATGGCCACGTCGTAGCCAGCACGCGCCAAGTGCTGGGCACAGACCCGGCCGATTCCTCGGCTCGCCCCGGTGATCAACGCGACCTTTCGACCCTCGTCGTGTTCCATCGATGTCCCCCCTCTTCTCCGAACAGCTCGGAGTGTGGGCAAAATAGATCGGATGCGCCGGGTGTGCATGGAGACCACATGGGGGACCAATGAAGTCGGCCGAAGACGGCGTATCCGATTCGACGACGTGGCAGTTGCCGCAGGCATTCGACGAGCCCACGCCGTTCTACGAATGGCTGCGCACGCACGCGCCGGTTTGGCGAGTGCCGGGAACGACGACGTCTCTGGTGTCGCGCTGGGCCGATGTCGTCGACGCAACGGCGCGCGTCGACGACTTCTCGTCGAACCTCACGGCGCTGATCTACACCAACGCCGACGGCTCGCTCGGCGAGTTCGACACCGGCGGCCTTGGCGCCAACACCCAGGTACTGGCGGTCGCCGACCCACCGTCGCACGGGCCGCAGCGGAAGCTCGTCGTCCCCCATCTCACCGCACAGCGTCTCGCGGCGCTCGAACACACGGTCGATGCCACGGCGGCCGAGCTCATGCAGGCGGGCCTCGACGCAGGGCGCATCGAGTGGATGGGAGCGGTCGGCGATCGACTGCCCATGACCCTCGTGGCGCAGATCATCGGATTACCCACGGAGGATGTGCCGCAGTTGATCGAGTGGGCGTACCTCGGTACCGAACTCCTGGCCGGGGTGCACGGACTCGACGAGATGGGTCGGCTCAGCGCCGCGGCCGCAGCGCACGGAAGCTACCTGGGCGCGCAGCTGGAACGAGCGGTCGCACAGCCCCAGGACGACCTCATCGGCGATCTTGCGCGAGCGGTGCAGCGCGACGACCTCAGCACCGAGCAGGCGGTCGGCTCGCTCGTAGTACTCGTCGGTGCGGGTGGTGAGTCGACCGCGGGACTCATCGGGAACGCGGCGCGCATCCTGGCCGAGCAACCGATGTTGCAGGCGCAACTGCGGGCCGACCTCCCACTCGTGCCCCGGTTCCTCGAGGAGGTGCTTCGGCTCGAATCACCCTTTCGCGGTCACTACCGGACGGTGCGACGCGACACGGTGCTAGCCGGCACGGCGTTGCACGCCGGTGAACACCTGCTGCTTCTCTGGGCGGCGGCCAACCGTGATCCCGCAGAGTTCTCGACGCCCGACGACGTCGACCTCGAACGGCGTATCAGCACCGGGCACATCAGCTTCGGGCGAGGCATCCACTTCTGTGTCGGTGCACCCCTCGCCCGACTCGAGGCTCGCGCCGCAGTCAGTGCGCTGTTGCGCGGCACGTCGTCGTTCACGCTCGACCCCGATGACCCACCGGCGCGGGTACCGTCCATATTCGTGAGACGCCACGCCCGACTGCCGCTGGTCGTGCAGCCATGACCGGAATGCCGCTGCCGCCGTTCCCGTGGCGCGACGCGCCCATTTCGACCCGCTTCGCCGGTCGCGTCGCGCTCGTCACCGGCGCCGGCGGCGCGGGTATGGGCGATGCCATCGCCGCGCGACTGGCCAGCGAGGGCGCGTCGATCGTCGCCGTCGATTCGCACGGCCCCCGCGTCGAGGCGGCCGCCGCCCGACTGCGCGACCGATACAGGGTCGCGGTCTGCGCCTACACGCTCAATGTTGCCGACCGCCCCGCGGTCGACGCGATGCTCGCCGATGCCGCAGCGCGGCTCGGGGTGATCGACATCGTGGTGAACAACGCAGCGGTGAACCCGCAAGGCTCGGTGTGGAGCTACGACGCCGACCAGTTCGACGAGGTGATCGACGTCGATCTGAACGCGTGCTGGTACCTGATCCGCCAGACGGTCTGGCCAATGCGCGAGCTCGGCCGCGGATCGATCGTGAACATCGGTTCGATCGCCGCGTACAACGGCGGCCGTGGTCGCGAGGCGCCGTATTCGGCCGCCAAGGCCGGCCTGCACGAGGTCACGCGCAGCGTGGCCATCGAAGTGGGTCCGTTCAACATCCGTTGCAATGCGATCGCTCCCGGCCTGGTGCAGTCCAAGTTCGTCGAGAAGCACTGGGAACGTTTCCAGACCGATCGTGACCAGACCCCGTTACGACGCCACGCGTGGCCCGAAGAGGTCGCGAACGTCGCGGCGTTCTTGGTCTCGGACGAATCCAGCTTCATTACCGGCGAGGTGATCGTGGTCAGCGGTGGATCGTTCCTCCGTGCGTGACCAGCAATCCCGAAGGAGCACACCATGGTGACCTTGCCATACCGCACGGTCGATGCCGATAACCACTACTACGAGACCCGCGACGCCTTTACGCGGTACATCGACCCGGCCTACGCGGATCGCACGTTCCAGGTGCACACGGGCCCGGACGGTTCCGATCAGATGACCATCGATCAGCGACCGTATATCTTCAGCCCGGCCAAGTTCGATCGTACGAACCCGCCCGGCTCGTTGCTCGAGAGCCTGCGTGACCCGGCGCGCGCAGAGTACGCGCGCAGTTTCACGGCCGAGGCGATGCTCCCGGCATTCCAGAACCGCGACGCACGCCTTGCGCTCATGGACGAGCAGGGCATCGACGCGGCGATCCTCCTGCCCAGCCTCGCCGTGTGCGTCGAGCACCCCATCCGCGACGATGCTCCGCTCACCGACGCAGTGCTCCACGCCTTCAACCGGTGGCTCGAGGACGACTGGGGCTACGCCTATCGCGACCGCATCTTCGCCGTGCCGATGTTGTCGCTCGTCGACGTCGACCTCGCGGTGCGCGAGCTCGATCGTGTCCTCGCTGCAGGCGCGCGGCTCGTACACCTCCTGGCCGGCCCGGTGGGTGGCCGCTCACCCGCCGATCCGCACTTCGACCCGTTCTGGGCGCGCCTCGACGAAGCACGCGTGCCGGTGGCGTTCCACATCGGCGACTCCGGCTACTCCGACCTGTTCGGGCGGGCGTGGGGCGAGGATCCGAGCCCCGAGGTGCGCAAGATGTCCGCGTTCCAGTGGGCGTTCCTGCACGGCGACGTCCCGCTCATGCAAACCCTCGGAGCGCTCACCTATCACAACCTCTTCAATCGCTTCCCGAACGTGAACGTGGTCAGCATCGAGAATGGCAGCGACTGGGTCGACTATCTGATGTTGCACCTCGACAAGAAGAAGGGCATGGGTCGCCAAGGCCCCTGGCCCGGGGGCTACTTCCGCGGCCGGCCTAGCGAGATGCTGAAGCGGCACCTCTATCTCACCCCGTACCCCGAGGACGACGTCGAAACGCTGATCGCCACCATGGGTGACGACCACGTGCTCTTCGGATCCGACTACCCACACCCCGAAGGTCTGGCCGAGCCGACTGCGTTCGTGTCCCTGATACCAAACCTCGACGAGGCGGCCACGCGTCGGGTCATGGGTGACAACACCGCTCGGCTTCTCGGACTCGGCTGAATGGACACGTCGACCCGGCCTGGCCGCGGTGCGTGTTGGCGCGTGAACCACCGCACCGGTGGAAAGCGCGCCGACAAACGAGCCGAACCCGGCCATACAAACCCCGAGAACGACCCAGCCACCCCTGCAGAGGCACTTTCAGCACACTGCGCCGGGTGAATCGGCGTCGGCCTACCGGAGCGGGTCGCCGGTGCGGGCGAAGCATTCGGTGATGTTCTCGCCGAGGAACGAGGCGCGCAGTTCGGCATCGAGCTCGTTGAGCGCCGGCTGATAGAGCTCGATCGGTTCGGCGTTGCCTTCCTGGTGCGGATAGTCCGACGAAAAGACGAGCATGTCGGGGTAGCGCTGGAGCAGCTCGATGGTGCCGGTATCGCCGAAGCCGGGCAACGGCGTGAAGCGCACATTCTCGCGGATCATCTGTCCGCCGGAGCGCTCGTAAGGCCATTGCCCGAGCGCGAGCGAGGGGACCGTCGACGCTTCACATCGTTCGACGAAGGAGGCGAGCCAGTTGGTGCGCAGCTCCGCGACGAGCACGGTGAGATCGGGATGACGGGCGAACACCCCGCCGTAGAGCATCGCGTGGAGATACAGCTCGCACATTCGCGAGCGCTGCACGTTCGCGAACCGCAACAGGCCCCCGTGGCCAGCGCCGTCGGGCTCGTCCCAGCCGAGGTCGGCCCACCCGGTGAAGTCGGCCGCGGTGTTGCCGACGTGGAGCACTGCGAGCATCCCCAGATCGACAGCGGCATCCCACAGCCGGTCGAGGCGGGGGTGACCCGGCGAGATGCCGCCGCCGGGGCGACCCTGCTCGGTGTAAACGAAGAACCCGCGACTGCCTTTGGCACGCATGCGTGTCAGCTCGCCGATGGCGCCATCGATGTCGGCGAGATCGATGATGCTCATGAGGTGGAGCCGATCTGCATGATCCGCGAGTTGCTCCGCGAGGTAGTCGTTGCAGCGCGCCGCGGCCTTGGCCCTCACGTCTGGCATGAACTCGATCATCTGCCAGTAGCCGCCCGGGTTGACGAGCGAGTGGTCGATGCCATGACGGTCCATCCAACCGACGCGCTCGGCGGAGGTCGAGTTGTGCCGCTGGTGGATCGTGGGCGGGCCCTTGTCGTCGACGCCCCCTCCGGCCAGGTGCGGCAGCAGCGTCGCGGAATCGGGCCGGCGTTCGTCAGGGAGGCCGGCCAGGAGATCGCCAGCGAGCGCGAATGCGAGACGATCGAGCGGCGCGGGCAGTCGGTCCTGGAAACCTTCGAGTGGATGGTGGCCCGGTTCGTAGGCCATGGCTTCCCAGTGCGTGTCAACGTCGACAATCATGCTCACCCCCGAGCTGATCAAAGTGAAGCACGCATTGTGCCGCGCTGCGTGGGCGCGGTGCCCTGGCCGGTGCATGCGCACCGGAGCGATACTGCGTGGGCCGACTACCATGCAGCCGCGCTTCGTAGGCCGAGGAGTGTCGAGGAGGGGTGGTCGTCGTGACCGATCGATTGGCAGGCAAGGTCGCACTCATCTCCGGAGCTGCGCGGGGCCAAGGCGCGGCCGAGGCGCGGTTGTTCGTCGCCGAAGGGGCTCAGGTCGTACTCGGCGATGTGCTCCCCGAGGTGCACGACGTGGCCGCCGAACTCAACGGCAAGCGGCCGGGTAGTGCCGCCGCGGTCGCGCTCGACGTCACGAGCCATGACGCCTGGGTCGGCGCAGTCGAAACGGCACGCCGCCAGTTCGGCCGGCTGCACATCCTTGTCAACAACGCAGGCATCACGAGCGAGCGCTACGGAGGCCTTCAGCCGATCGAGACGATGACGCTCGAGGCATGGAACGCGTTGCTCGAGGTCAACCTCACGGGCAACTTCCTCGGGATCAGGGCGGCCATCGGCTTGCTCCGTGACACGGCCACGCCTCTGCTCGCAACGAACCCGCGCGCGTCAGCGTCCATCGTCAACATCTCGTCTGCGCAGGCCATCCGTCCGTCGCCCCACCAGGCCAACTACGCAGCGTCGAAGTGGGGTCAGCGTGGGTTGACCAAGGTCGCGGCCAGCGAGCTCGGTCCGGTCATCCGCGTCAACTCGGTCCACCCTGGCCCCATCGATACGCCGATGATCCACGACATGCTGGTGAGCAGCCTCGACGTGCTGGTCAGCCTGCAGGCCGATACGCCGCTCGCTCGTGTCGGCACGGCCGAGGAGGTTGCCGACCTCGTGCTCTTCCTGGCGAGCGAGGAGTCGAGCTACTGCACTGGGGCCGAGTTCCTGGTGGAGGGTGGCCGCACCGCAGCCACCGTGCTCCGGGGCGAACGCTGAGTGATGCAGATCGGAATCGTGCCCCGCGATCTGGCCCGCTCGATCACGTTCTATCGGGACGTGCTCGGGTTCAACTACGTCGGTGGTCGCCCGGTGATCGAGGGCCGAACCTTGCACATGTTCGAGGTCGATGGCGGAGTGCTGAAGCTGCTCGAACAACCTGCCGACGCGGAGCCACCATCGATGCAGATACCGGGGTCGTTCCAGGCAACCACCGGGCTGCGTTGGATGACCTTCGACGTCGACGGGATCGATGACATCGTCTCGCGGTGTGCCGGGCGCACGTTCCAGATGGCGCTCACCGAACTGCGTGCCGGCCTGAAGGTGTGCATCGTCGAGGACGACGACGGCAACGCCGTGGAACTCGTCGAGCGTCGCGGGTAGCTTCCGACCCGGTGAATGCCTCCGGCCGGCATTCCGGGGGGAGATCTCATGTCGTCGAATAGTGGTGTGCAACAGCCGCGCATCGTCGTGATCGGGGCCGGTCCCGGAGGGATCTGTACGGCCGTGCGCTTACGCGAGGCGGGTTTCACCGATCTCACGATCTACGAGCGGTCGGGGTCGGTCGGTGGCACGTGGAACGTGAACCGGTACCCGGGCGCAGCCTGCGACGTGCAGTCGCACCTGTACTCGTTCTCCTTCGAAATCAAGACCGATTGGACGCGTCCGTACGCGACGCAGCCCGAGATCCTGCGGTACTTCGAGCACGTCGTCGATCACTATGACCTCGCGCCACTCATCTGCTTCTCGTCCACGGTGACCTCAGCGAAGTGGGACGAGGAACGCTCGGTCTGGCAGCTCGTCGTGAACGGGGCCGACCAGCTCGAGGCCGACATCGTGATCAGCGCCATCGGCATGTTCAACGATCTGACGATGCCCGACATCGAGGGCCTCGACACCTTTGAGGGGACCATCTTCCACTCGGCACGTTGGGCCACCGCCCACGACCTCACCGGCGAACGGGTGGCCGTGATCGGTACGGCGGCGAGCGCGGTGCAGTTCGTCCCCGAGGTCGCGAAGGCGGCCGGCGAGCTCGCGATCTTCCAACGCACACCGAACTGGGTACTACCGAAGGAAGACACGCCGTACACGCGCGAGGAGCTCCAGCGATTCGCCACGCATCCCGATGCCGCGCGCGAGGTGCGCGAAGGGATATTTGCCCGAGTCGAGGCCACCATCACGTTTTCGAATCCCGACGCGCTGCGGGCCGCCGAGGACTTGGGGCGCCGCAACCTCGAAACGGTTCTCGATCCTGCAGTACGAGCGAAGCTCACCCCGACCGAACCCTGGGGTTGTCGCCGTCCGCTCAGCTCCAACGCCTACTACCCGGTGTTCAACCAGCCGAACGTCGAGCTCGTCACCGAGGCGGTCGAGCGCCTCACCCCCAAGGGCGTGCTCACCTCAGACGGACGCGAGCGCGAGGTCGACACCGTCATCCTCGGCACCGGGTTCGCGACCACGCGGTATGCCTCTGCCATTGACTTCGTCGGCCGCGACGGCCAGCCGATCGCCGATGCCTGGGTCGACGGCGCACAGGCCTACCTGGGCATCACCACCGCGGGCTTCCCGAACCTGTTCATGCTCTACGGGCCCAACACCAATAACGGCTCGATCCTCTTCATGATCGAGTGCCAGGTCGCCTACATCCAGCGTCAGCTCGAACGCATGCGGCGCGACGAGCTCGCGTGGATCGATGTGCGCCACGACGTCATGGACGACTACAACGCGACGCTGCAGCACGACATCGAGCAGGTCACCGTCTGGAACCAGAACTGCAACACGGGCTATTACCGCGGCGGCGCCGCCCAGCGCATCGTCACGCAATGGCCGCACACCATGGTGGCCTATAGCGCACGCACCCAACAGCCCGACGACGAGGCGTACGAGGTCGGCGCCGTCACACGGTGACCGCAGCCACATGGTTCGGGTCATCCGTGTAAAATGCTCCCCATGGAATTCGGCGTTTTCACCAACATGTACCACCCGAAGCATTGGCGTGACGGCGCGGTTCGCAGCGAACACCAGACACTCCGCAACGAGCTCGAATACATAAAGATCGCCGACCGCAACGGGTTCAAGTACTCGTGGTCAGCCGAGCATCACTTCCTCGACGAGTACTCGCACCTGTCGGCCAGCGAATCGTTCATGGGCTACGCACTCGCGGCCACCGAGCGCATCCACATTGGCTCAGCAATCATGAACATCACCGCGCCGGTGAATCATCCGGCCCGCATCGCCGAACGCGTCGCGATGCTCGATCACTTGGGTGACGGCCGATTCGAGTTCGGTACGGGTCGCGGGTCCTCATCCACCGAGGTGTACGGCTTTGGCATCGAGTCGATGGACAAGACGCGCGAACTCTACGACGAGTCGCTGCCCCAGGTCGTCCGCATGTGGGCCGAGGACGACTACTCCTACGAGGGCAAGTCGTTCTCCATGCCCACCCGCCGCGTGCTGCCCAAGCCCTACACCAATCCGCACCCGCCCATCTGGGTGGCGGCCGGTTCGCCAGCCACGTTCGAAAAGGCCGCGCGCCTCGGTATCGGCGTCTTGTGCTTCACGCTCGGCACCCCCGACACGCTTGCCCCCCTCATCGAGATCTACAAGAAGAACATCGACAAGGCCGAGCCGGTCGGCGGCTACGTGAACAACAACATCATGGTCACGGGCGACATGCTCTGCCTCGCCGACGGCGACCGCGCCCGGCTCCTGTACACGCAGAACCGCATGAGTTATCACACCGCCCTGGTGTTCAAGTACCTCGACTCGTTCCCCCGGCCCGACGGCTTCCCGGTGTGGCCCGACCTGCCGCCCGACCCCACGGTTGACGAGCTCAGGGCGGGTACCAACGCGGCGGCCAGCTGCGTGGGTAACCCCGACGAGATTGCCCGGACGGTGCAGAAGTTCATCGACGTCGGCGCGGACCAACTCACGTTCTCGTCGACCGTGTGCGACTACGACATGGACACCATTCGCGAGTCGTACGAGCTGTTCGGCAAGGAGATCATCCCCAAGTTCGACACCGACCCGGTGCACTCGACGACGCGCCAGCGCGAGGCACAGGTGGGTGCGAGCTACGGCACTCGCTGACCGGTCGTGGTGGTCGCGTCCACCAGGTCGGTGGCGGCTTGCGCGGCCAACCTGACTGCCGTTCTGCGCCTGTGCCGGGGTTGCGTCAAGCTCCGGAGGCGGGCACGCGTGGACGGCCGAAACTCGGGGGCGGTGCGCTGAAGAACGGGTCGAAGATGAAATCGAGCTCGAAGGTGTGTCCGAAGGCCAAGATGCCGAAGCCGAGCAGATCGGTCGTCACGAAGCACTGAACCCAGTGGTCGGCGAAGGCGGGTCGCTCCTGGCCCGAGAACGCGGGCGATGCGCCCATGCGGGCATCGACACCGGCATCGAGGCCAGGGCGCGCCGCGTACTTCACCAGCTCGGCCCGACCCGCAAGTGCGCCACCGGGTGCCGCAGCCAGGTCGATTGCGGCGAGCACCGTTTCGAACTCACCGAAGTCCGCGTAACGGATACCGATGTGCGAGATCGACTCGGGGGCCTTGGTGGTCTTCGCCCGGTACTGGTCGACGAGCGTGGCGTTGGTCGCGAGCTGCATCGCTTCGGCGATGGCGTTTTCGATCGCCAGCTGCTCGGGAGCAACCTGGGAAAGAAAGAAGATGTTGTCGGCGTGGTTCGTGTCGGTGCCGTTGATGTGCACCGTGCAGAACCCGTCGTTGCCGGGGTCGGGGCCGTTGTCGACGAGCTCGCACCCGAGCAGCTGGAGCAGATGACGAGCGGGTTGCTCATCGCCGGGCATGTAGTGCAATGCCAGATGGCCGAACACACGTTGTCCTGACTTCATGGGAGCCTCCGAGGTCATGGCGTGCAGCGGTAGATGGTCAAGAGTTCATCGCCCGAGCAGCTGGGCCAGGTTCGGCACGAGCTCGGTCGGCGTGTAGTTGCCCAGCGCGACGCGCTGCAGCGTGCGGGCTTCGGTGCGCTCGAACGCCGGGCGGCCATGATGAAGCGCGATGTTGTCCCAGAGCACAAGATCGCCGACGCGCCAATCGTGCACGTAACGATTCTCGTCGGCGTAAAGCACGGCGTAGATCGCATCGAGCAACGATTCGCTCTCGTCGGGCTCGACGTCGAGCACACGATCGGTGTGCATCTCGTTGGCCTGCACCACGGTGGCGCCGGTGCGTGGGTGCCGGCCGAGTAACGGATGATCGTGGAACGGCATGCCGGGGCGCATCTGGTGCTCTCGGATGCGTTGGTCATCGGGCCAATGGAAGTCGTAGATGTTGCGCACGGTCGCGTGCTCCACACGGTCGCGCAGCGCCTGCGGCAGTATCGCTGCGGCGCGCACGGCGTTCGCGAAGATCGTCGGCGCCCCACTCTGGGGGACCTCGACCGAGTACAGCGAAATGGCCAGTACGGCTTCGCGTGCGAACGCGAAGTCGGAGTGGAACCGCAAGGCACCGTCACGGACGATGCCGTCCGGGCGGCTGTTCGAGACGTAGCTCCACAGCTGGCGCTCGGCACAGAGCGGCCCGAAGCGCGCCACGAACGTGAGCTGTTCTTCGGGCGTGAGCGACTGGTCGCGGAACACGAGCAGGTGACGCGAGTCGAGCGCGTCGCGTAGGGCGTCGACCTCGTCGGCGGTAAACGGCGCGCGGACATCAGTGTCTTGCACCACCACCCCGAGCGTCGGGGATGCGTCGGTCATCTTCATCGTCCACCCTCCCCCGGGTCGGGCTATCCGTCGAATCGTACGGGCAGCCGGTTCGGACCGCGAAGCAGCTGGATGAACGCGCCGGTCACGCGTACGTCAGCGTCGTCGACGAGGCGTAGGTTCGGAAGCCGTTCGAAGATGACCCGGAGCGCTATGGCCATCTCGGTGCGCGCCAGATGGGCGCCCAGGCAGTAGTGCACACCGAAGCCGAAGGCCAGCGTGTTCGGGATGGGCCGGTCGAGATCGAAGCGGTCGGGGTCGGTGAACACCGCCGGGTCGCGATTGGCCGGGCCGATCCCGAACAGCAGATGCGTCCCCGCGGGGATCGCGATGTCGTGCCACACGACGTCGTGGCGGTTGCGCCGGGGCAGCAATGGCACGGGCGGGTTCCAGCGCAGCCCCTCCTCGGCGGCAGCCGCCGAGCGACCCTCGGGGTCAGCGACCATCTTGGCCAGCTCCGACGGATGGGTCAGCAGCCCGAGCAGCGTGCTGCCGAGCCCAAGGTAGGTGGTGTCCGCTCCGGCGGGGAAGAGCAACTTCAAGAACGCGAAGATCTCTTCGTCGGTGAGTCGTGTGCCGTCGACCTCCTCGACGGCCAGCTTCGAGAGCAGATCGTCACCGGGCGCGTCGCGGCGTGCGTCGAGGTGTGGCTGCACGTAGCGCTCGAACTCCTGCGAGCATTGCACCGCGTGTGCGTGGCTGCGTTGGATGTCGAGCATGCCGAGCGCCCAGCGGGTGACGTCATCCTCGTCGGTCTGGGGCAGCCCGAGCATGGCGAGGATCACCTTGGCCGGATAGCGGCGGGTGAACTCCGAGACGAGGTCGGCCTCGCCGCGATCGACGAACCGGTCGATGAGCTCGTGGGCGACCGGTTCGAGCAGCGGACCCACGATGCCTGGCATCAGCCGTTGACGGAACCCGGGCGACACGAGCGCACGATTCGTCTTGTGCTCGACGCCCTCCATGCACTGGATGTTCCGGCCCATGACGTCAGTGACGACATTGCCGTAGAACTCAGCGGAGGGGAACGTGGCTTCGTCCTTGAACGCCGCGTTGACGAGCTCGTAGCTCGTGAAAAGCACCGCCTTCTCGCCGAAGCAGCGCACCCATGCCGCAGGCCGTCGAGCTCGAAGGGCGGCGAGCCGCTCGTGGAAGTCGTCGAGCTCGTCGAGTGCGTAGTCGACGTCGTCGTCGAGCACGTCGGGAAAGGTCGTGACCATGCGTTGCCTCCTTGTGCCGGCCCTGCCACGCGCCGTCGGCCGATCGTCCCCCCGGACGAATCGCCCCCGGGCACCTTGATCATGGCATGTCGTTGCACGCGATGATCCCGAGCGCGAGGCCGACCACCGGGAGCCGACATGTCACGCGACATCGCCACGCTGCAGTTGTCACCGTGGCAGGTTGGCGGGGCGAATGTGAGGGATGGCGTACCGGAGCGATACTTAACGCTTCACGGAGCAGTATCGGCCTGGTCGTCAAGGTTCCCCGGGTCTTGCCATTGGCTGTCTGATACAACCTGCGGGGACGAGCGGTGGGGGTGCGATATGGCGATGGGACGGTTCGAGTCACACGTGCGCGAAGAGCTGCGGGTGGCTTCCGATGAGGTGATCGAAGATGCAGTCACCTACGCGGACCCGTTGGTGCTCCGCGGGCTGATGTTCCAGTTGACCGGCGACGAAGAGGTGGCCCGCGCTCGTCTCGACACTGCCAGCCTCACCGCTCGCGGAGTTGTCGGCGGCGAGGACGTCCCCCTGCTTCAGCGCAAGGCGGCCGAGTTCCTGAAGGCCTACCGCGACGCGGGAGCAACAGAGATCTCGATCGGCGACGAGGAACGCCTTCCGACGAGCCTTCGGCTTTCGAGCACGTTTGAGCTCGCCGACGAGGACATGGGTCTCTACCTCGAAGAACTGTCGCTGGACCCGTGGGCGCGCGGCCTTCATTGGCAGACGCCGCCGCCACAGGAAAGGCTCGAGGCATTCAAGGTCATCGTCATCGGTGGCGGGTTGGGCGGTCTCAACGCCGCGATCCAGCTGAAGCGAAGCGGCATCCCCTTCACGGTCATCGAGAAGAACTCCGATGTCGGCGGTACCTGGTTCGAAAACCGATATCCCGGGTGCCGTGTCGACACGCAGAGCCGCTCCTACACGAACCTTTTCGGTGTCGACTACAGCTACCCCTACCCGTACTGCCCGGCGTCGGAGAACGAGCGCTACTTCCATTGGATCGCGGACAGGTTCGAGCTGCGCGACGACATCCTCTTCGACACTGAAGTGCGGTCCGCGACGTGGGACGAGACCACGAGCGAATGGCAGGTGTCCATCGACGGCCCCGACGGCGAGCGCGTGCTGCGGGCGAACGGCGTCATCACCGCCGTGGGCTTCCTCAACCGTCCGAAGATGCCGGACATCGAAGGGATGTCCGACTTCGCGGGGCCGTGCTTCCACTCCGCACGTTGGCCGGACGACCTCGATCTCAAGGGCAAGCGCTTCGCCGTCATCGGCACCGGGGCGAGCGGCTACCAGCTGATCCCGGAGCTCGCCCTCGATGCCGAACACGTTGTCATCCTCCAGCGCACGCCGCAGTGGATGATGCCCACGCCCGGCTACCGCACGCCCTACCCGGCGCAGGTGAATTGGCTCGATCGGAACTTGCCCTTTTACACGAACTTCATGAGGTTCCGCGCGGCCGTGTCGATCCGGTTCCTCTCGGACTTCAGTGAGATCGACCCGGACTTCGACGATCCCGACGCATGCAGCGAAGCGAACAAGTTCATGCGGGACGCGTCGCTCGCGTTCCTCGAGCGCAAGCTCGGCGACCCAGAGCTCGTTCGCAGGATGACACCCCCGCACCCCTATCTCTCCGCGCGTCCCCTCGCCGTCGACAGCGAGTACAGCGTCCTCGACGTTCTCAAAGCGGACAACGTCACGCTGGTGACCGACGGAATCCGCCGGATCACCAAAACCGGGATCGAGACCGTCACCGGCGATCACGTCGAAGTGGACGTCATCGTCTACGCCACGGGCTTTCACGCGACGGACTACCTCTTTCCGATGACCATCATGGGACGCGGAGGAGTGACGCTCGAGAAGACCTGGGCCGCGGACGGCGCTCGCGCGTACCTCGGTTGCATGGTGCCGGGTTTCCCGAACCTCTGGATGGTCTACGGACCGAACACGAACGGCGGCATGCACCCCGCCGGCTTCCACGAGGTCGTCGGCCGCTACGCCCTCGAGTGCATGGAACATCTCATCACTGACGACCAGCGTGCGATCGAGGTGACCGAAGCCGCCTACTGGCGCTACAACCACCTCCTCGATGAGCGCAACGCTCGCAAGGTTTGGAGCGACCCGCGAGCGCACAACTACTACTGGACCGAGTTCGGCCGCTCCGCGGTGATGTGCCCGTTCTACCCCTGGGAGATCTGGCACTTCCTCCGACACCCCTCGTTCGACGATCTCGCCGTGCGCTAGTCGCCTCGGCCAAGACGATCGCGTCGAGCATCCGCTACTGGTCGTCGGACGCGCAGCACACCTCGAGCTCGCGGCCGTCGCAATCGCGAAAGAACAACGACCAGATGTCGCCGAGTTGATGGATCTCGCCGATGTCGGCACCGAGGGCGACCTCGGCGCCGAATGCCGCGACGTAGCGATCGAGGTCGGGCGTGAGCGTCGCGATGAGGTTGAACCCGGCGGTGTAGGGCATGGGGGACCTCCTCACGGGGATACGCGCGACCCTACGCCCGCTGCATCACCCGCGCGGCCCGCGAGCCTCAATGACCCCGCAGGTAGCCCGGGTAATCGGCCGGTGGATCAGCATCTCCGGGCTGCCAACCCGCATGGTCGGTCGAGCCGTCGAGCGACGCGACCCGTCGGCCGAGCTCGGTGAGCAGCGGCACGCTGTAAGCGACGCGGCTGGTGAGCACCCGGGGGTCGCCGGTGCACAACGCAAGCGCCGCCTCGACCATGGTCTCCATGGGCTCCCAGCCGCCGGGTGGGTCGGCGACGACGGTCGACGACAACGGCGTCTTCACGGGCCCGGTCGGCGCGAGGGCGTTCACGGCGATGTTGTCGACATAGAGCTCCTGGGCCGCGCCGGTGACGATGCGATCGAGGAACGCTTTGGTGCCGCCGTATGCGCAGCTACCGCCCATGGCGGCCGGTGCAGTGGTGACCGGGGACGGGCGCGGTGCGGCCTGAACCGAGGAGATCGCGAGGATCCACCCGGCGCCACGCTCACGCATTCCCGGGATCATGGCCTGGGCGAGCGACCAGAACGCCCAGACGTTCACGTCGACGGTGCGCTGGAAGAAGTCGCGCGACAGATCGGCGAACGGGACCGAGGGATTTCCTCCGCCGAACTCGCGCGGCGCTGCGGCGGAGTGCACGAGCACATCGGGGACAGCTCCTGCGCGGCGGGCCACATCGGCCACGAGCTCACGCTTGTCCGCGGACGTATCGGCGATGTCGGCGCGCACGACGATGGCCGGCTGGTCCGAGACGCAGCGAATCATCTCGACGGTCTCGTCGAGCGAGCCGGCCAGATTGGTGCTGCGGTTGTCCCCGCGTCCGATCAGTGCGACTGTTGCGCCCTCGGCCGCAAGTCGCACGGCGACCGCCTGCCCGATGCCCCTGCTGGCACCGGTGATCAACGCCACGCGCCCTTCGGCCTGTCTCGTCATCGTTGGCTCCCCCGTCTCGGACGGGCGTCAATGTAGTGGCAAAGCTCCCATGCGACCGTTGCGCACGAGGGCGGTCACCACTCCATTTGTGGACCAACGTCGACGCGACCCCGAATGGATGCCGATGTAGCGCCCGCCACCGCACCACTCAGTACGAGCGAGGCAGGCCGAGGACGTGCTCGCTGATGTAGTTCAGGATCATCTCCTGGGAGATCGGCGCGATCTTCATGAGTCGCGACTCGGTCCAGTACCGCTCGACGTCGTACTCGCGTGCGTACCCGAAGCCACCCATGGTTTGCATGGCCCGGTCGGCCGCGTCATGGCCCGCGGCAGCCGCGAGGAACTTGGCCGTGTTGGCGTGCCGGCCGCACGGTAGGCCGTTGTCGTAGCGCCACGCCGCCTCGCGGATCACGAGCTCTGCGGCATCGAGGCGCATGTGTGCTTCGGCGAGTGGGAACGCGATCCCCTGGTTCTTCCCAATCGGCCGGCCGAACACATGTCGCTCGTTCGCGTAGGCCACGGCACGCGCGATCGACACCCGGCCGATTCCGAGCGCTTCGGCGGCAACGAGGATCCGCTCGGGGTTGAGGCCGTCGAGCAGGTAGGTGAACCCCTTGCCTTCCTCGCCCACGCGGTCGTTGACATGCACCGGCAAGTCGTCGTAGCGCACCTCGCACGACGCCACCGCGTTACGGCCGACCTTTGCGATGGGCGTGATGTCAACCTCGGGGCGCTGCAGATCGGCCAGGAGCAACGTCATGCCGTCGGTGCGCTTCGCGCACTCCTCGAGCGGCGTCGTGCGCACGAGCAGGAGGACCTTCTCGCAGTCCTGGGCCTTCGTGGTCCAGACCTTTTGGCCGCGCACGAGATAGTGGTCGCCTTCGCGCCGCGCCCGCGTGGTGATCGAGGAGGTATCGGTCCCGGAGTCGGGCTCGGTGACCCCGAACGCAACGTGGAGGTCGCCCCGGGCCACCTGCGGGAGATATCGCTCCCGCATTGCGTCGCTGCCGTACTTCACCACCGGGTTCATACCGAACACCGACAGGTGCATGGCGCTGCAGCCGTTCATGGCCGCGCCCGACGCGGCAACCTCCTCGAGAACGATCGACGCCTCAGTGATGCCGCGCCCGCCGCCGCCGAACTGCTCGGGTATCGCGATGCCGATCCAGCCCCCTGTGGCCATCGCCCGATAGAAGTCCCACGGAAATCGATGGTCGGCGTCGCACGACCGCCAGTAGGTGTCGTCGAAGTCTCGACAGACCCGCCGCACACCCTCGCGTATCGCGGTGTGATCGTCTTCGATCGTGAACTGCACGGTGTCGCCTTCCCCTCAGGGCTCGGTCAGCTTCGTCTTCTGGATCTTTCCCATGGCGTTGCGGGGCAACGCATCGACTATGTGCACGCGTCGCGGCCGCTTGTGCTGGGACAGGCGACAGGCGACGAAGGCACCCAGGTCGATTGTGGTCAGGCCGTCGCCAACGACGAACGCCACGATGCGCTGACCGAGGTCGGTATCGGGGACGCCGATGACCGCGGCCTCGCGCACCGCCGGGTGGGCCAGCAGCGCGCCTTCGACCTCGCCCGCACCGACGCGAAAACCACCGGTCTTGATGAGGTCGGTCGACTGCCGGCCGACGATGCGGTGGAAGCCGTCGGCACCGATGGTTGCCGCGTCACCCGTGCGGAACCAGCCATCGTCGGTGAAGCACCCGGCGGTGGTCGCAGGTTGGTTCAGATAGCCGGTGAACAGGGATGCCGCGCGCACCTCCAGCGCACCTACAGACTCGCCATCGGGCACCAGCGGCTCGCCGGCCTCGTCGATGCAGCGCGTCGTCACGCCGGGCAGCGTGGTACCCACCGAGCCGGGGCGTCGCTCGCCGTCGGCACGAGTGCTGAGCGTTATGAGCGACTCGGTCATGCCGTATCGCTCGATGGGACGTTGCCCGCACAACGATGCGATTCCTTCAAACACCGGTGCCGGCAGCGCCGCGCTTCCGGAGACCAAAAGGCGGGCACCGCGGAGCGAACGCGCCGCGGCTGGCTCGGCGACGATGCGCGACCACACGGTCGGCACTCCGAAGTACAGCGATGCGTTCGCCTCGGCGTATGCGCCTGGCGTCGGCCGGCCGGTGTGCACGAGCGCCGAACCGAGTCGCAGCGGGCCGAGCACCCCGAGGATAAGCCCGTGCACGTGGAACAGTGGGAGTCCATGGGCCAGCGTGTCATCGCTTGTCCAGGCCCACGCGTCGGCAAGCGCGTCGAGGCCGAGCGCGATCGCGCGGCGCGACACGAGTACCCCCTTCGGCGGGCCAGTCGTGCCCGACGTGTACATGATCATCGCGACGGCCTCGTCGTCGGGGTCCGGGTCGGCCGCGCCGATTGCGTGCATGCTCCGCATCGGAGCGGTCGCGGCGCGCAGCGGGATGGATTCGATGGCCACGTCGTCCCACGGATGCGAACCCAGGAAGCAGGCGGCACCCGAATCGCGGAGGATGTGTGAGCGCTCGTCGGGGCCTGCGTCGATCGGTATCGGCACCACGGCGACGCGGGCGCGCAGCGCTGCGGCCACGGCGACCACCGTGTCGAGCGTTGGCGCAGCGGCAACGGCCACGACCCCGGCGCCCTCCACCGCCGACGCGAGGTCGATGGCGCGAGCTGCGAGCACCGACCAGCTTGTCGACTCGCCTGCGACGCGCACCGCGTCGTGGCGATCGCCGAACGCGCCGTCGAGTGCGGGGAGCAGACTCATCGGATGTCCTGTTCGTACCCGGCGGTGCACGCTCGCGGTCCGCAACAGCCACATCTTGCCCGCTAACGTCGGGCCATGGGGGATCCGGTGAGCGAACAGTCCGAGCCGTACACGATCGTGACCGTCGACGGGGTCGAGGTGGCCCGCACCGAGGTCCTCGCCAGCGGCCGGCCGCACAACCGCTGCCCCCGCCTGGCCATCGTGCACGACGAGGCGGTGCCGTTCACCGAGGTCATCGCCCAAGAGCACACCGTCGCCGGTGTTGTCGAGCGCCACAGTGTCCGCGAGAAGTTCCTCGAGTGGAACGGGCAGCGCATGGTGGTGATTGGGCGGTACGACCCCGGCATCATCCTCGAACGCCATGGCCACAGCAGCGACCATCTGATCTACGTCCTCGAGGGCACACTGAACGTGGGCGCGTACGAGTGTCCGCCAAAGACGCTCATTGTGCTCGAAGAAGGCGCCTCCTTCGGTCCGTTGTTCGCCGACGAGACCATCGGTTGCCTGCTTTTCGAAACCTGGCTCGACGACGTCACCCCGCTGCCGGCCGACAAGCCCGGCTACCACGCCCTGCTCGCGTCTCGCGACATCGTGCGTCTGCCCAACCCGCCTTTCTCATCGCCTGCGTCTGCTCCTTCGGGGTTCGGCACCGGCGAAGACCGCTGGAGTTGACCATGAGCACCACCATCGACTTCGACCACTTCCATCAGTCCTTGCTCGACAACGTCGAGGGACGCCGCATGGCGGCGCCGCACGTGGGCGAGCTGGGCCCTCTCGCGTTCGTCATCGACGACGGTCGCGCCTACACGTTCTCGGGCGCCGGCGACACGGTCGACATCACGCCCGGCACCGTCGGTGCCGAGACGATCGTCGCACTCGGTGCCGCCGATTGGGAATCGTTCGTCACGGAGCGGTTGACCCGCTACGGCGTTCTCTACAACGCGAACCCGCGCTTCGACGCCGGGGACTTCACTGACCTGTGTCGCTGGGAGCCGGTACTGCGTGCGTTGTTCCACGGTCGCCCCGTGTACGACCCGAAGCGTCAGTTCCTCGACCGCCACGGCGCACCACTCGATCTCGCACGTTCGTTCACGCTCGACGACGACCCGGCCGACCTCGCACACTTCTTGCAGACCACCGGGTACCTGCACGTGCGTGGTGTGTTCGACCCTGCAGAGGTCCACGAGCTCGGGGCCGAGGTCGACCGACTCGTGACCCTCGCCCGCCCCGACGACCTGCGCTCGTGGTGGACGAAAACACCTGCCGGCGACCCGGTCGTCTGCCAGCTGAAGTACGGCGCGCTCGGCTCGGCGCTCATCACCGACCTGCACGACGATCCACGGGTCCGGGCGTTCGTCACCGCGAGCGGCGAAGTTGCGCTCGAGCCGAACCTCGACCGCAACGAGGGCACCAAGATCATCATCAAGCACCCGGGTGCTACCGAAGGCCTGACCGACTTGCCGCTGCACACCGACTGCGGCATGGGTTTTCATCCGGTTGCGTGCCAGATGGTCCTCGTCGGCGTGCAACTCGAACGGGGCAGCGTCCGCGGCGGTCAGATGCACATGACTGCAGGATCGCATGTCGTGACCACGCCCGACCCGGCGGTGGTCGCCGTCGACGACTGGCCGATCGTGGTGCTCGACACCGAGCCCGGCGATTGCACCGTGCACTACAGCCATACGCTGCACGGCGCTCCGCCGCCTACCGGCGGGCTCACAGGGGACGAGCGGGCGCGACGAACCGTGTACGCCTGCTTCGGTCCGACGTCGCTCTTCGAAGCGCTCGAGCCGCTCGAAGACCTCGTGGCGGTGATGCAACGAAGCGACGGTGTCACCGCCACAGTTGACGAGAAGCTGCGGTACTGACGAGCGCGCCACGCGGCGGGTCAGGGCACGAACCGATACCCCATACCGGTCTCGGTGATGAAGTGGCGGGGGCGAGCGGGGTCGAGCTCGAGCTTGCGTCTCACCTGGGTCAGGTACACGCGGAGGTAATTCGTTTCGGTGCCGTACTCGGGACCCCAGACCTGCTGCAAGAGATCCCTCTGGCTCACGAGCCGGCCTGCGTTGGACACGAGAACCTCGACGATGCGCCACTCGATGCGGGTCAGGTGCACCGGCACCATGTCGATCGTGGCCACCTTGTGATCGAGATCGAGACGGAGACGTTCACCATCGACGACGCGCAGCTCGGGCACCCCGACGCGGCGACGCAAGGCTGCACGTACCCGTGCCAACAGCTCGTCGATGCCGAAGGGCTTGGTCACGTAGTCGTCCGCGCCAGCGTCGAGCGCCCGAACCTTGTCCGGCTCGAGATCACGCACCGACAGAACAACGATGGGCACGTCGCTCGTGAGTCGCACTTCGCGGATCACGTCGACTCCGTCGATACCGGGCAACCCGAGGTCAAGGAGCACGAGATCGGGTTTGCACGACCTGATCAGCGTGAGCGCGACCTCCCCCGAGTCTGCGAGCTCGACGTCGAAGCCGCGGGCGCGAAGATTGGTGGCAAGCGTCCGACGGATCTGCGGTTCGTCGTCGACCACGACGATGAGTGTCATGTGGCGACGATCGGCGAGGACACGATCGCGGGTAGCGACACGAACACCGACAGCCCACCACCTGGGGTGTCATCGAGCTCGAGCCGGCCACCCATTGCCTCGACGAAGCCCTTTGCGACCGCCAAGCCAAGGCCCACGCCCGCCTCGCGCGACCGGTCTCCCAGGCGCTGAAAGGGCTCGAACACGGTGGCGCGCTTGGCCACGGGAATCCCCGGACCGCGGTCCGCGATGCGAACAATCACGTGTCCCTCGGAGCTTCGTGCATCGACCCGAACCGGGTCATGGAGCGGTGACCACGCGAGTGCGTTCGACAGCAGGTTCGACAGCACCCGCTCGAGCAGGCCCGGGTCAGCCGTCACCGCGGGGAGGTCGCGAGGTAGTTCGATGCGTACGCCACCTGTCGGCGCGTTTATCGCACCGAGCGCCGCACCGATGGCGTCCTCGATGTCCACGATCTCGGACATGGGCGACAATGCGTTGGCCTGGAGCCGGCTCATGTCGAGCAAGTTGCCGACGACGCGATCGAGTCGGTCGGACTCCTCGTCGATGGTCTGCAACAAGTCGATCCGATCGTCATCGCTGAACTCCACGTCCCCTTCGAGAAGGCTGGTGACCGAGGCCTTTATCGATGCCAACGGTGTGCGGAGGTCATGAGAGACCGACTGCAGCATCGCGGCCCTCAGGTTGCTCGCGGCCGAGTACAGCTCGGCCTTGGCGGCCCGCTCGTGGAGGCCGCGGGCGGCGAGCGCCGCGCCGAGCTGATCGGCCAGCGCGCGGAACAGCCGCAGATCGTCGACGCCGAGTGGCGGTCCCACCAACACCAATTGTGCAGTCGTGCCCAGACCTATGGCTTCGCCGTCGGCCGGCACCTGGGGCGTGGGTTCGCCCGCCGATGCCTCGACCCGCCATGCGTCGTCGTCGGCCTCGAGGATGGCCACCGCATCGAGCTTGAACGTGGTCCGGATCTGCGCGAGCAGACCCGACAAGGGATCGCGTTCCCCGATGAGGGTGCCGGTGCTGCGAGCGAGCGCCTCGGCCTCAGCCCGTGATCTGTCGGCTTGGCTTGTCTGGTGACCCAGCGCACCCACCAACGTTGCGATGAGCGCGGCAACGGCGACGAACACGATCAACGTGACCACGTCGTCCCCTCGAGCGACGCGCAGGGTGTGTCGAGGTGCGGTGAAGTACCAGTTCGCGAGGAACGTCGCAGCCATGGCCACCGCCACCCCGACCCGCACGCCACCGACGGCCGCAGCAAGGGCCACGATGGCCAGGAGGCCGAAGAGCGGGCTCGCCGATGAGACCTCTGCTTGTCCGGCGATGCCGAACACCACGACCCCCGGCAGGCCGATGACCCCCAGCAGCGCACCTGTGCGCTCGCGTCGTTGCGACACGGACCGGCCGTACGACCGCGGCAGTGGATCGTCAGCGATGGCATGTGGCGCGGCGATCACGTGCAGATCGGCGCCCCGCAGCTCCCGAGTGATGGTGTTGACCACCGAGCCCCGCCGCAACGTGTCGATGCGCGCGCGATTCGACGCGCCGATCACGAGTTGGGTGGCGCGTTCGGCTGCGGTGAATTCGATCAGGGCGCGGGCGATGTCGTTGCCCACGACCTCGTGGTAGCGACCGCCGAGTCGAACGAGAAGCTCGCGCTGGGCCGCGAATTCGGCATCTGCGGCGTCGAGCACGCCGACCGTGGGTGTGACGTGCACACCGATGAGCTCACCGTTGCCGAGCCTCGCGAGCCGTGCCGCTCTTCGGATCGCGCCTTCGTTGCCTGGAGCGCCCGTGACGGCCACCACGACCCGCTCGCGGGTCTCCCACTGCTCGGCGATGCCGTGCGCGTCCATGTAGCTGAGCAACGGCGCGTCGAGCCGGTTGGCCACCCAGAGAAGTGAGAGCTGGCGGAGCCCGGTGAGCGTTCCGGGTCGGAACAAGTCGAGCGTCTCGCCGTCGATCTCCTCGGGCGCGTAGATATCTCCGTGAGCCAGTCGGCGCCGGAGCGCCTCTGGTGTGATGTCGACCAGCTGAACCTGATCGATCCGCGACAGGAACGTGTCGGGGACGGGGTCGAGGACCGCCCGACCGGTGATTCGTTCAACGAGGTCGCGCACCGATTCGATGTGACCGACCCAGAGTGTGGCGACGACGTCGATGCCCGCCGCGGCGATCCGATCCACGTCGCGCCACCGTGTGCCTCGTACCTGGTCGGGGCCCCCGGTGCCGGCAAGGTCGTCGATCAGCACCACACGGGGATGACGGGCCAGCACGGCGTCGGCATCGAGGCCATGTGCGGCATCGCCCACCAGCTCGAACCGCTCGAGCATCGCCGTGGTCTGACCCCGCCCGTGGGTGTCGACGGCACCGACCACCACGTCGGCCCCACGGTCGGCTCGCCGGCGACCCTCGGCCAACATTGCGAAGGTTGTGCCGACGCCAGTAGCTGCTCCGAGATACACGCGGACGACGCCTCGACTCATGACTCCGTCGATTGTGGCAGGTCCGCAGGCTCGATACGTGCGCGGACCGGCCGCGTTCGTGAGTCGAGCAGCGCGCCCGACTCGTCCGGGCGGTGGTCGACCGCAAAGGTGAGCAGCGCCACTGCGGCAACGGCGAAGTCGCACGCTTTACGACTCACGGTGCGTTCCAGTCGTGTGCGCGCGACGATTCGGCCGAGGTGATCCTCCTCGTCACCGTCGGCACAGAAAATGCGATGCGCTCGCTACGCGGGGGCGGAGCCGGCGATCGTGGTTGCGGCATCGGGGCTTGGACGGCGGTGCATCAGCGCGTTGCGCAGACAGCGCGCCACGAGCTCGGCGCGCTGGTTGTAGCCCCGGTGTTCGAACGTGACGATGCCCGCGCCGGGCCGCGACGCCGAGGGGCGCGCCGCGACCACTTCGGTCTCGGCTCGGAGCGTGTCGCCGTGGAACATCGGTCGGGGAAACGCGGTCTCTTCGAAGCCAAGGTTCGCGATCGTCGTGCCGAGCGTGGTCTCGTAGACGGACAGCCCGACCAGCAAGCCCAACGTGTAAAGGCTGTTCACGACGCGCTCGCCGAACTCCGAGGCGGCGGCGAACTCGGCGTCGAGGTGCAATGGCTGAGGGTTCATCGTGAGGGCGCTGAAGAAGGTGTTGTCCGCCTCGCTGATGGTGCGGGTGACCGCATGTGGGATCACCATGCCGGGCACGAGGTCCTCGTACCACCGTCCACTGACCGCTCGCTGCATCTGGGCCTCCATGGCGCAGCGTAAGCGAGCACCCCGCCGCCGGTGCGATGATGGCGCAGTCCCCCACCCTAGGAGCTTCCCCGCATGGGCTTTCCCTCCGATGTCGGCGTCGTCGACCTCATGATCGGGTTTCCGTTTCAGGACAAGCGCGCGGTCTACGACTACCTGCGCGTCGGGATCAAGGACACGCAGTCGAAGGACGAGTTCACGTTCCCGGTGGAGTACATGTTCAAGGACGTGCCCGACGAAGCCGGAGACGCGGACCCCATAGAGGTCACGTTCGCCAAGATGAACGCCCACAACATCACGGCCGGGCTGTTCGGCGTCTCCGAGGTCGCGCTCGAGGCGCGGCGTCGCTACCCGGGGCGCGTATACCTGAGCCTCGAGGTCGATCCCAACGACATCACCGGGACCGTTCGCAAGATCCGCGACGCGCACACCGAGCACGACATCAAGGCCGTGACCACGTTCCCTGCGGGCTGCAACCCGCAGGTACCGGTGAGCGATCGGCGGTACTACCCCGTGTATCAGACGTGCATCGATCTCGACATCCCGATCATCGCGAACGCTGGCATTCCAGGCCCTCGAGTGCCGGCGGCCTGTCAGCACGTGATGCACTTCGATCAGGTCTGCTACGACTTCCCGGAGCTGCGCATCGTGATGCGCCACGGAGCCGAGCCGTGGGAGGCCCTCGCCATGAAACTCATGTTGAAGTGGCCTGGGCTGCACTACATGCCCAGCGCCTTCGCCCCGAAGTACTACCCAAAGGTCATCGTCGACTTCGCGAACTCGCGTGGATCGGAGAAGGTCATGTATGCCGGCTACTACCCCGCTGGGCTCACCATCGAGCGCAGCTTCTCCGAGCTCCCGACCCTTCCGCTGAAGGACGGCGTGTGGCCGAAGTTCCTCCGCGAGAACGCCGTGCGGGTCTTCAAGTTGGACGACATCGCATCATGAGCATCATCGGAGACCTCAAGGTCATCGACGTCGACGCGCACATCACCGAGTCGGCCGATCTCTGGACGTCGCGGGCACCGGCGGCTTACGCCGATCGGGTGCCGAGCGTGGTCGAGACGCCGAACGGATTGTTCTGGACCGTCGACGGCGTCATGCTCGGCCGGGCGCTTGGCGGCAGCGTCATCGCGCGGGGCCGCAAGAAGGTGCCGGGCATCTCGTTCATGAGCTGGGACGCCGACGAGAGCGACCCGTCGTCCTACGACATGGTCGAGCGGGTCAAGGTGCTCGACGACCTCGGCATCTGGGCCCAGATCTTGTATCCCAACGCCGCCGGCTTCGGGAGCCAGGCCTTCGGCAAGGTGGCCGACCCGGAGCTCCGCCGGCTCTGCGCGTCCCTCTTCAACGAAGGCATGCTCGAGATCCAAGAGGCCTCAGGCGGACGCCTCTACCCCATGGCACTGCTGCCCTGGTGGGACATCGCGGCCTCAGTGGTCGAGGCGAGGCGGGCCGCCGACGACGGATTCCGTGGCGTCACGATGCACAGCGACCCCCACACCATGGGGCTCCCCGATCTCGGTGACCGCGCCTGGGATCCGCTGTGGGAGGTGTGCACCGCCGAGCGACTGCCGATCAACTTCCACATCGGCGCCAGCGAGACCTCGCTCACCTGGTTCGGCAGCTCACCGTGGCCGTCGCAAAACGACGAGAACCGCCTCGCGATCGGCTCGAGCATGATGTATCTCTCGAACGCGCGGGTGCTGGCGAACATGATCTATTCGGGCGTGCTCGAGCGCTTTCCGGCGCTCAAGCTCGTCTCGGTCGAAAGCGGTGTCGGCTGGATCCCGAGCTTCCTCGAGGCTCTCGACTACCAGCAGCGCGAGAGCGCGCCCGGATCGATGGACACGCTGTCGTTGCGCCCGTCCGACTACTTCCGCCGTCAGGTGTACGGCTGCTTCTGGTTCGAGCGTGACTCGGTGCCGCCGGCCATCGAGTCACTCGGCGCAGGGCACGTGCTGTTCGAGACCGACTACCCCCACCCCACGTGTCTCTACCCCGACCCTCTGGGTCAGGTCGCCGAGCTCGAACCCCGGCTCGGGCCCGACATCATGCGCATGATCCTGCAGGACAACGCGGCCGAGTTGTACCGCATCGACGTCAGCTGAGGTCCTGCACCGTGCCCGCCAAGGCCCTCGGTGTCATCGATCTGAACGTCGATCTCGGTGAGGGCGTCGGCGAATCGGCCCGGCGCGACGATGCGCTGCTCCTCGACGTGGTGACCAGCGCGAACATCGCGTGCGGGTACCACGCCGGCGACGCCGAGGTCATGCGGCGAACGTGCGACGAAGCGGTGGCCCGCGGGGTCACCGTGGGCGCACACGTCTCCTATCGTGACCTCGAAGGGTTCGGTCGGCGCGACGTCGATGTACCGTTCGAGCAGCTCGTCGAAGAACTGCTCGAACAGATCGGCGCGCTCAGCACGATCGGTGACGCG
>CAFABA010000006.1_pt1 | contig 39466 bp, 35 predicted proteins | sample 7267731 | NCBI WGS metagenome assembly CAFABA01 (sample SAMEA6814000, study PRJEB35770) | uncultured Acidimicrobiales bacterium | biome: Freshwater; feature: Freshwater reservoir; material: water | place: Czech Republic | collected 2017-08-18 | depth 30m m | reverse complement strand
GCAGGCGGCGCACCCGTTCCTCGCGGCCAGCCATGGCCACCTCGTCTTCCTCGTACCCACCATCGCACTCACGGGCGCGGCCGGCTACGCCGCGTTCGCCACCGCAGCCGAGGGCATCCGTGCACTGGCCAAGGGCATGGCCAAGACCTGGGGTCACGACCACATCACGGTGAACACCATTGCGTATGCGTTCGCCGCCGATCCGGCGACCACCCGCATGTCGCTCGTGCCTCCGGCCCTCGGTCGTCTGCCGATCGCCGAGACCGACATCGCACCGGTCATCGCCTTGTTCGACTCCCCCGATGCACATTTCGTCACCGGCGCGACGCTCGTGCTCGACGGTGGGATCTGGACCGCGCTGTGACCGACGTTGCCCACCCGGCCTTGCCACCCCAACTACTCATCGGCCGCACGGCCATCGTCACCGGCGGTGGCCAGGGCGTGGGCGAAGGCATCGCCCGAGCCCTCGCCGCCGCGGGGGCCAACGTGGTCATCGCGGCCCGCCGCGTCGAGACCGGCGAGCCCGCCGCACAAGCCATCCGTGATCGCGGGCACCGCGCGATCTGCATGCCGTGCGACGTCGCGTCGCGCGCCGACATCGAGCGCACCGTCGCCGACACGGTCGCCGAGTTCGGCGCGCTCGACATCGTGGTGCACAACGCGGTCAGCGCCGTGGGTCCGGTGGCCGAGGTGCAAGACGGCAGCGATGAGGTGTGGGAGGGGCTCCTGCACACTGCGCTACGCGCGTCCTTCAACCTGGCGCAGGTCTCGCTCCCTCACCTTGGCGAGCGCGACGGCAGCACCCTCATCCTCTTGACCTCGCCGGCAGGCATCGAGGGCAGCGCCGATCGCGCTACCTATGGCGCGGTCAAGGCGGGCCAACGCGGCTTCGCGAAGTCACTCGCCCGCGAATGGGGGCCGCTCGGCATCCGCGTGAACTGCATCGGGCCGGTCGCCATGACGCCCGCCATGGCGCGCGCCTACGAGGCCAACCCACAACTCGAAGCGCGCATAAACGCCCGTACCCCGCTGGGCCGCATCGGCGATCCCGAAGCCGACATCGGCGCGGTCGCGGTGTTCCTGGCGAGCGACATGGCTCGCTATGTGACTGGACAAACGCTGATCGTCGACGGCGGCGGCTTCCTCGGACTCTGAACCTCACCCCGGGGCCGGCCAGGCCGAGAGCGGTCAGGCCTCAGACTCAGCCGGTACATCCTCGGCGGGTAACTCGTCGGCGTGGTCCGTGACGGCGTGGTCCGTGACGGCGAGGAGAGCAGCGGCTTCAGCCGCGGCCTCTTCCTCGGCCTTCTTCTGGGCTGCCGCGTAGCGGAGGCCGGAGATCATGTCCATCGGTCAGTCCTCCCGAACACGGCCTCGTCGTCGACACCATGCCCGCGCTTTTTCTACCTCGGGATTGCGCTTCGTGCCGAACCGGTCTGCGCATCACCGGCCCAGAACACGAACGACCCTCCGCGTAATACGGCGGGTCGTTTCGGGAGATCCACAAACGGGGTCGCGCGGCCCGAGCCGCCGACGCGTCATCGTGGGGGTGCCTTCGTGGACGTGCCTTCGTGGACGCTCCGGGCGAACGGCTCAGCCGACGGCGACCGAGGCGCGGAACACGGCCGCGGTCTCCGCCACCCGACGCCGGCCGATGATCGGCGTGGTCGGCGCGAACCCGGCGGACGCGCGCTCGGCCTCGGACTCACCGCCCCAGAACCCGAGCTCACGGTTGGTTCGGGCGTAGTTCCGACAGGGCTGCACCGAGGTGCATCCCTGACAGATCGCCCGGGCCTGCGCCTCTCGGCGCACCCGCGCTTCGGGCCGTTCGGCAAAGGGGGCAAAGAACAGCTCGCTCTTGCCACGGCACGCCCCCTGCGGCATCCAATCCGTGGGGTCGTTTGACATCAGCACAGAGTCGCGCTCGATCATGAGCTCATTCTCCTCGGCACAGCAAGCCTGGGGGCACGCGCAGACACCGAGGCGCTGTTCGACCAGGAGGGGGCTCCCGCTGATCGGGCACCGCACACCAGGGGCTCACTTGCACCGCGCACTGCACTTGAAAGACTAGGGAAAAGGTTCGGTCCGTGCGATGAAACGGTGATTCTTTGTTCAGACAGGCATCATCGCCTCTAGAGATGGATCGGGACGATTCTCGTGAGGGACAGATGGCGCGGCGTCAGATCCGACGCTCCCTGCCTGACCAGTACGGATTTCGCACCGCGCGGCGGGCCAGCTTTCCCGTCTCGGTCCGAGGCAACGACCCGACGAGGTCGATCCGGCGCGGGACCTGATATCGCGCAAGACGCCCGGCCGCGAACGCGCGAAGTGCTTCGGGATCGAGCTCGACCCCCTCGACCGGCTCGACCACCGCGACCACCATCTCGCCCCACTCGTCGTCGGGGGCGCCCACGACGCAGCAGTCGGCGAGGCCGGGAAACCCGGCCAGGGCCGCTTCGATCTGCGCCGGATAGATGTTGACGCCCCCCGACACGATGACGTCGGCCCGACGGTCGCACAGGAACAGGTATCCCTCGTCGTCGACGTAACCGATGTCGCCGAGGGTCATGAGTCCGTTGCGCACCGCGGCTGCGGTCTTGTCGGGGTCGTCCTTGTAGGTGAACTCGCCGGGTTGGCGAAACCACACCTCGCCTTCGACGCCGGTCGCGACCGATCGGCCCTCGTCGTCGAGAATCGACAACTCGAGGTGCGGGAAAGGCCGTCCGACGCTGCCCGGCCGGGCCAGCCACTCGGCGGACGAGATCGTGCACCCGCCACCCTCGGTGCCCCCGTAGAACTCGTAGAGCACCGGCCCGAGCCACTCGATCATGGCGCGCTTCACATCGGGGGCGACCGGAGCGGAACCATGGATCACGAGCCCGAGCGATCCGACGTCGTAGCGGGCACGTACCTCCGGCGGGAGGCGAAGGAGGCGGACGAACTGGATGGGCACGAGGAAGGTCGAGGTGACGCGGTGCGAGGCCACGAGACGAAGGAACTCCTCGGCGTCCCAACCATCCATGAGCACGAGGTCGGCCCCGAGCAGCGCCGCACCCTCGGCGTACGACACCGGTCCTGCGTGATAAAGCGGACACGCGACAAGGTGCACGCCGTCGTCGCCGTCGGGCAGGTAGGTACGGATCATCTGCATCCCGGCGAGTCCGGCGCGACTGGGCGGCCGAGTGTCGGCGACGCGGCCGCGGAGCACCCCCTTCGGACGCCCCGTGGTGCCGGAGGTGTAGAGCATGGTGTCGCCGGCCAACGGGCGGTCCAGGTCTTCGCCCCCGAACTGCCCGACGAGCTCGGTGTAGTCACGAAAGCCGGGGATCGGTCCGCCCACCGAGATGCAACGCTCCGGCGGCAGCGATGCTGCGGCCGCTACCGCGACATCGGCGAAGCGTGCGTGCGCGACGAAAAGCTCGGCCTCGCAGTTCTCGACGACGTACTTCGCATCCTCGGCGCCCCACCGCCAGCTGAGCGGGGTGAGCCGACGCCCTGACCACGCTGCGGCACGATAGGTCCACAAGAACTCGGGGACGTTCGGGAGCAGGGTCGCGAACGACGCCCGCGGTGCGAGACCGAGCGCGTCGAGCGCACGAACGAACTGGTTGGCGCCCGACTGGATCTCGGCATTGCGTGTGACGGTGTGCATCGGGGGTGTCAGGCCAGACGCGTGCGGGCGCGGCCACGTAGGGTTCGCCGAAGACGGCGGGATCGAGACGTTCGCGCCATGAAGCAGGGGGACATGAATGAGCGAAGGTAGCCGACCACTCGCGGGCATGACGGCTGTCGTCACCGGCGGCGCCGGAGGCATCGGACGCGCCACGTCCGAGCTCCTGGTCCGCGACGGCGCACACGTCGTGATCGCCGGACGCACCGAGAGCAAACTGACAGATCACGCGACGCGACTCGCGCCGCTCGCCGGCGACTCGGGCGGCTCGATCCGCTACATGGTGTGCGACGCGTTGAATGATGATCAGGTCAAGGCGCTCGTCGAGATGACCGCCGAACCCACCGGACGCGTCGACATGGCCTGTGGCATCGTCGGTGGCGCCACGGGTGCCGCACCGATCCTGCAGTTCACCGTCGACCAGCTCGAGTCGACCATGCGCCAGAACATCACGTCGTTCTTCCTCCTGCTGCGCCACGCCGGTAGCGCGATGGTTCGCCAGGGCGGCGGGTCGATCGTGGCGATCTCGTCGATGCAAGGCAGCCAGAGCGCTCCCTTTTTCGGCGCGTACTGCGCGGCCAAAGCCGGCCTCGAGATGTTCTGCAAGGTGGCTGCCGACGAACTCGGCGAGTTCAACGTGCGCGTCAACTGCGTGCGTCCCGGCCTCACCGACACCGACGCGACCCAGGGCATGGTGCACAACGACGAGGTGACCGACGCCTACCTCGTCCAACAACCGATCGGCCGGGTGGGCCAGGGCTACGACATCGGCGCTGCGGTGCGGTACTTCCTCGGGCCCGAATCGAGCTGGACCACCGGTCAGGCGCTCACCGTCGACGGCGGATGCTCCCTGCGGCGCTTCCCTGATCTCACCTCGATGTGGCGCCAGCGCGGGCTCGGCGACGCCATCGCGAAGCAGACCCAAGGCATCGTCGACTGACCGCTCGTACACGCGTCGGCTCCTGCTTCGGGCATCATCAACGCATGAGCGAAACCTGGGGACTCGACGGCCCGTACTTCGACGATCTGCACGTGGGGCAGATCCTCGAGCGCGCACCGTCGATCACCATCGGCCCCGGCGAGACCGCGCAATACCAGGGCATCTGCGGCGACCCGTACCTGCTCGCGCTCTCGGCACCGCTCGCGGCTTCGGTCACCGGTGAGCCGGGCGCCGTGGTGAACCCCGCACTCGTGCTGCACGTGGCGATCGGTCAGAGCACCGTGGCCACGCGGCGGGTGATCGCGAACCTCTTCTATCGCGACGTCATCGTGCGGCGCGCGGTGCGAGTGGGCGAGACGCTCACCACCACCGTCGACATCCGCGGCATGCGCGAGACGGGTCAGAAGCCTGACCGACAGCGGCGGGGCATGGCGTTGCTCGGCATCCGCACCACGAGCGATCGCGGTGACGTCGTCGCCGCGTTCGAACGCTGCGCGCTGCTGCCGTTCCGAAACGCAGACGCGGTCATCGACGCGCGCGACGACTTGCAAGGTCCGTCCGGCGCGGCCGACGTTGCGTCATTCGTGGCGCACACACCGACCTCCTGGGACCTCGGCCCGCTCGGCGAGCCGGTCACCTGGCCACTCGGCGACACTCGTACCGATCCGCTGCGCGACACCGTCACCGGTGCCACCACGCTGGTGCGGCTCACCCAGAACCTCGCCGCAACGCATCGCGACGCGAGCCTCGGCCAAGGTGGCAAGCGACTCGTGTACGGAGGGCACACCATCGGCCTCGCGCAGGCCTCGCTGCACCGAATGGTCCCCAACAGCGCCGCGGTGATCGGCTGGCACAGCTGCGACCACACCGCGCCGGTGTTCGAGGACGACGTCCTCTCGGTCAGCGCCACGCTCGACGACGCGCACCCCATCGGCAACGGACGCCTGCTGTCGTTCCGCGTCATCGTCAAGGCCAGCCGAGCCACGGACGAGTTGGCCACGCCCGTGCTCGACTGGCATCCGGTGTTGTTCGCGCCCTGACAATCGGCGATGGTGCCGCCCGGTCAGCGCGGGCCGGGGCCGGCGATCACCTTTCGGTCGTGCAGCCCGCTGAGCTCCGCGCTTGACAGACCGAGGATCTCGGTGAGCACTTCGTCGGTGTGCTCACCGAGCACGGGCGCCGGTGCAACGGGCACGCGACCGCTAGCAGGTGACAGTGGGGAACCGGCGGCGAGGACATGACCGACGCCGGGTTGGTCGATCTCGGCGAACAACGGGTTCGTGGTCGAACATCGGGGATCGTCGGCGACCATCTGGCGAAAGGTCTGGTACGGACCCCAGCACACGCCATGTGCGTCGAAGGCCTGGCGTACCTCGGCCAGCGTTCGGGCCGCGCACCACGGCGCGATGATCGCGGCGATCTCCTCGCGCGCATCGAACCGATCGCCTTCGTCGTCGAAGTCGAGGCCGAGTTGCGCGGCGAGCAGGCGCAGCTGCTCGGTGCTCTCGGTGGCCTCGGTCAACGAGAGCCACTGCTTGTCACTGATCGCAACCGGCATCACACGGCGCCCGTCGCGCGTCGCGAAGTCGCGGCCGAACGCGCCGTACAGGTCGTTGCCGAGACGCGGGCGTTCACGGTCGAGGAGTTGGGCCTCGGCTACATGGCCCAGCGCGGAGACCACCGCAAACGCGACGTCCGAAAGCGCGAGCGAGATGAGCTGCCCGGCGCCCGTTCGTGTGCGATGGCGATCGGCCGCGAGCACGCCCACGGCGACGGCTTGCCCACAGATGAGGTCCCAGGCCGGCAGCACGTGGTTCACCGGACGCGGGTCGTCGACTGCGCCGGTGACTGCGGGATAGCCGACCGCAGGGTTCACCGTGTAGTCGACGGCGCTCGTGCCGTCGTGATCGCCGACGACGTTGATGTACACAAGGTCGGCGCGCCGTTCGCGGAGTCGGTCGAAGCTCATCCAGCCGCGAGCGGGGAAGTTCGTGAGGAAGATGCCGGCGTCCGCACCCGGTGCGCACACGAGGGCGGCCAGGAGTTCCTGCGCCTCCTTGTTGCGCAGATCGACGGCGATCGACCGCTTCCCCTTGTTCAGACCTGTCCAGTAGAGGCTCGTTCCGCCCGGCGCGAGTGGCCAGCGCCCGTAGTCCAGGCCCCCGCCGATCTGATCGAAGCGGATGACGTCGGCACCGAGTTGGGCCAGCGTCATGCCACCGCTCGGGGCGGCGATGAACGCCGAGCCTTCGATGACACGCATTCCCGAGAGCAGCCCGTTCATGCGGCGGAGTATGTCATCGAGCGCCCGGCCGGGTCGCATGCGCCGACCGAACGAACCGATCGACGGCACCCGTGAGGGGTGACGTAGGTCGAACGACGGATTTCGTCGTGGTACTTGGTTTCGGCGGGCGGATAAGGCACGCTTGCCCCCATGTCCACCGCATCCGACCCCACCTTCGAGGCCCGGCCGTGGGGCTCGTTCACCGTGCTCGACGACCAGGCCACGCACAAGGTCAAGTCGCTTACCGTCAATCCCGGGCACCGGTTGAGCTACCAGCAGCACGCGCGCCGGTCCGAGCACTGGTTCGTGGTGGCCGGCACGGCCACGGTCACCCTCGACGGCCGCGAGGCCACCATCGAGCGCGGCGAGTGCATCGACATCCCCCTGCACTCGTGGCACCGCATGGAGAACCGCTGCGCCGAGCCGCTCGTGTTCATCGAGGTCCAGCAGGGCGATTACTTCGGCGAGGACGACATCGTCCGCGCGTCCGACGACTACGGCCGGGTCAACTGACCCATCGGCGCGGGCGACGCGAACGCGTTGTGCGTCAACTGCTGGCTGACCCGTACTCATCCCAACGACAACGATCAACCGGCCATAGTGGCGTTCGCCGTCGCGGAACGAGCCACGCATCAGCTACTCGTCTAGCTGCTGTCGATCAGATCGCCGGCGCGCGATCGGTTCGAGGACCCCGCCGCCGGTCACCAAGCTCGACCTTGTGCACCGGTCGAATTGCGCCGCGAACCTCAAACCGCTGGCCAGTTGACGGCCTGCACCTCGCTGTAGGCGTGCAGTCCGAAGACGCCGCGGTCGCGGCCGACGCCTGACATCTTGAAGCCGCCAAAGGGCGCTTGCGGGTGCGACTGCACACCGTTGACCGCGACGTTGCCCGACTCGAGTTGCCTCGCAATCGACAGGCCACGCCCGAGATCCCCGCACCACACGTAGGAGAAGAGGCCGTAGTCGCTGTTGTTGGCGATGTCGACGGCTTCATCCTCGTCGTCGAATGGCACGATGACGACAACCGGGCCGAAGAACTCCTCCTGCACGACGAAGTCGTCAGGCTTCACGTCGACCAGCAGGGTGGGGTTCACGAAGTACCCCACCCGGTCGGGGACATCACCGCCCACCGCCACGGTGGCTCCTTCGGCGACGCCCCGCTCGATCAACGCGACGACCCGGTCGCGCTGGGTCTTCGTGACCAGCGGTCCAACGAGGGTGTCCCGTTCCCGAGCATCCCCCACCTTGAGCGCCTTGGCCGCGGCGACCAACCGATCGACGGTCTGCTGATAGATGCTGCGGTGCACGATGACCCGCGTGGGCGCCGTACAGATCTGACCGGAGTGGAACGCCCACACCGAGGCGATCGCCGTCACGGCGTTCGCGACGTTGCAGTCCGCGGTCATGATCAACGCGCCCTTACCCCCGAGTTCCATCAGATTGCGCTTCATCGTCTTCCCGCCCTGCTCGATGATGCGGGTACCGATCAGCGAGCTGCCGGTGAAGCTGATCATGTTGACAAGCTTCGAGTCGACCAGCGCGGAGCCCGCATCGGGGCCGCTGCCCACGATCAGGTTGATCACGCCCGGGGGGAACCCCACCTCGTCGAGGATCTCGACGAATCGGATCACCGCGAGCGGATCCTGTGGCGCGGGTTTGATGATGACCGTGTTGCCCATCGCAAGCGCCGGCGCGATCTTGCCCGCGATGTTGGTGATCGGGAAGTTGTATGGCGTGATGCACGCGACCACGCCCACGGGTTGGCGATACACCATCGCGTTCTGCAGACCTGCCGGACCGAGCGCCGTGGCACCCAACGCATACGGCTTCAACGGCTCGTCGACGTCTTGCGGGTTCCGGTAGTAGTTGAACCGCTCCAGGCACGCCGGCAGCTGCATTGTCTCGGCCACGTTGATCGTGGAGCCGGTCTCGGCCTGCACCAACGGCGCCAACGCCGGCAACCGCCGCGCGAGCAGATCGGCAGCCTTGCCCAACAACGCACAACGCTCGGCCATGGGCGTGGCCCGCCAGCTCTTCAGCGCACCCTTCGCCGCCGACGCCGCGTCGTTCGCCTGCTGCACCGAGGCCTCCGGCGCGTGACCCACCACCTCGGTGGTGTTCGGATCGATGATGTCGTAGCGGGCGCTCGTCGGCACCCACTCGCCACCGATGAGGAGCTTGTAGTCCTCGTCGACGTTGAAGCTCATCGGCTCTCCCTGTGATGGTCCGTAACCCGGCTGAGGTCGGCGGCATGGTACCGATCGGGTTCCCGCAACGGCACGCCGCGCGGTGGCACCTATAGGCTCCATGCCTACGTATCAGGAGGAACAAATGGCACGTTTCACTCGCAAGGTCGCAATCGTCACCGGCGCGGCATCCGGCATCGGCCGCGCCACGGCAATCCGGCTTGCGTCCGAAGGCGCCACCGTTGCGTGCGTCGACCGTGACGCCAAGGGCCTGCGGGCCACCGTGAAGCTGTTGCCGAAAGGCAAGGCCAAGGCGTTCACCTGCGATCTCCTCGACCCGGCCAGCATCACCAAGACCGTCAAAGCAGTCGTCAAGGCTTTCGGCTCCGTCGACGTGCTCTGCAACATCGCCGGTATCGGCCACTTCGCGAACGACGAGGAAGAGACCCTCGACTTCTGGAACCGCATCATCGGCGTCAACCTCACAGGCACGTTCCTCATGTCGCAGGCCGCGCTGCCGCACCTGAAGCAGTCGAAAGGCAGCATCGTGAACTGCGCGTCCACGGCAGGCACGCACGCCCAGCCGCTCAGCTCCGCGTACTCCGCGTCCAAGGGCGGGGTGATCTCGCTCACCCAGACCATGGCCATCACCAACGGCAAGGCCGGCGTGCGCGTCAACTGCGTGGCACCCGGTGGCGTGAACACCGCCATCACCGACCAGTTCCCCATCCCGGAGGATGCCGACTTCTCGTTGTTCGCACGCATCATGCCGTTCGTCGACATGGGCGAGCCCGAAGAGCTCGCAGCAGCGTTCGCGTTCCTCGCCTCGCGCGATGCCAGCTACATCAACGGCATCGTCCTCCGCGTCGACGGCGGCATGAAGGCCTGATGCCCGGCGGCGTACGAACGACTCGCCCCATGACCGACGACGAGCTCGCCATCGCCGGCGCGATCAACGCCCTCGAGGATTCACTCGAGGCCACGATCGCGCTGTGCGACATGCTCGCGCCTGCACAATGGCGCCTCCCTACCGCGTGCCCCGGTTGGACCGTGCGCGATCAGGTCGCGCACCTCGCCGGGCTCGAGGCGCTCCTGCTCGGCCATCCCCGTCCCGAGCATCAGCTGCCGTCGTTCGCGCACGTCGTCAGCGACGTCGATCGCGAGATCGAGATCGACGTCGACGTTCGGCGCACGCGGCCCGTGACCGACGTGCTCGACGAGTTGCGCGAGCTCGCTGCACTCCACATCGCCAAATTGCGGGCCGACCCTCCCGATCCGACGACCCGGCTGCCGCACGTCGGCGGCGTAGAGCTGCCGGCACGTTTGGCGCTCACGCTGCGGGTGTGCGACGTGTGGACCCACGGCGAGGACATCCGCCGTGCGGTCGGGTACGAACCCGACCTCGCGGCACCCGCCGCAGAGATCACGACCGAACTGTTCCTACGCGGCTTCGCTCGCGCAGTCGAGAACCTCGCCCTGCCCGATGGCAGCGTGATCGTGCTCGAGATCACCGAACCCTTCCCGAGCACGCAAGTGATCGCATTCGACACCGAGCCGACCAACACCCCCACCGTCATGTTGCGCATGGATGTCGCGAACTTCACCGCGCTCAGCGCTGGTCGCATCGGACCGAGCGATGCGACCGTCGAGATCGAGGGCGACCGAGCGCTGGCCCGTTCGATCCTCGCCGCGATGGTCGCCACGCCTTAGCCAGTCGCGCCGCAGCCAGTCGCGCCGCAGCCAGTCGCGACTTCGTCGGGGTCAACCGCCTTGTTGCGCGTTCGAGCCGCTCAGATCGGTTCGATCGCGCAACAAGGCACGACGAAGGCAGACAGGAACGCCTGCCAGTGGGTCGCTGGGCGATCCGTCGCGGCCGCAGGAACGCCGTTCCAGCTACCCTGGCGCTACACGGCACACGGGGGAACCGACATGCTCGACGTGATCATCAAGGGCGGCGACATCATCGACGGCACCGGGGCGAAGCGCCGCCGGGCCGACGTCGGCATCGTGGCCGACCGCATCGTCAAGATCGGCGAGATCACCGAACCTGCGGCGCGCATCATCGACGCCACCGGCAAGCTCGTCGCACCCGGGTTCATCGACGTGCACACCCACTTCGACGCGCAGGTCTTCTGGGACGGAGCGCTCACGCCGTCGCCGTTGCACGGCGTCACCACCGCCCTCGCCGGCAACTGCGGGTTCACCATCGCCCCGTTGTCCGACGACCCGGCCGACGCCGAGTATCTGCTGCGGATGCTGGCCCGCGTCGAGGGCATGCCCGTCGAGGCACTACGCACCGGCGTGCCCTGGAACTGGAAAACCAGCGCCCAGTACTTCGACCAGATCGAGGGCAACCTCGGGATCAACGCCGGCTTCATGATCGGCCACTCCGCGATCCGTCGGGTCGCGATGGGCGCCGACGCGACCAAGCGTGAAGCAACGCCTGAGGAGCTCGAGCGCATGAAGCGCTTGCTGCGCGCCGGCCTCGAGGCCGGCGGGATCGGGTTCTCGTCGTCGTATGCCCGCACGCACAACGACGCCGACGGCAACATGGTGCCGTCACGCCACGCGTCCACCCAAGAGCTCGTCGAGCTCGCACGCGTCACCGGCGAGTTCGCGGGAACGTCGCTCGAGATCATTCCGCAGGTCGGCCCGAAGTTCGACCAGTGGGCGGTCGATCTCATGACCGACATGTCGGTCGCGGCCCAGCGCCCGATCAACTGGAACGTCATGACCGTCAACCGGGCCAACTATGACGACTGCCTGGCCAAGCTCGAGGCGGGCGACTACGCACGGGCTCGCGGCGGCAAGGTGGTCGCACTCACCATTCCGATCAGCTTCGGTGTGCGGTTGTCATTCGCGAGCGGGTTCGTGCTCGACGCAATGCCCGAGTGGGAGGGCCCCATGGCTGCGTCGCGCGACGAGAAGCTCAAGCTCTTCCGCGACAAGAGTGCGCGCGCCGCGCTCAACGAGCAGGCGCAGCGCGCCGACAACCCCATGCGAATGCTCGCCAACTGGGGCAACAAGGTCATCTTCGATGTCGTCGCCCCCGAGAATGAGCAATACCGCGGTCGCACCGTCGCCGAGATCGCCAAAGCCGAAGGCCGCGACGATTGGGACGTGCTCTGCGACATCGCCGTAGCCGACGAGCTCAACACCAGCTTCGGCTCGCCGACGCCGCCGGAGACCGACGACGACTGGAAGGCCCGCGTGAGCCTGTGGCGCGACGAGCGCACGGTCATCGGGGCATCCGACGCCGGCGCACACCTCGACCTGCTTGCGTCGTTCAACTACTCGACCGGCATGCTGCAGCGAGCAGTGCGCGAGCGCCAGATGCTGTCGTTCGAGGAGGCCATCCACCTGATGACCGACGTGCAGGCCAAGCTCTACGGCATCTCGCAGCGCGGCCAGCTCCAAGAGGGCTGGTACGCCGACGTCATCGTGATCGACCCGAAGACGATCGGCACCGACGAGGTCGCCATGCGCTTCGATCTCCCCGGTGGCTCCGGCCGGCTCTACGCCGACTCCCAGGGCGTCGACCACGTGCTCGTCAACGGCAAGGCCATCGTGGCCGATGGTGCGCTCACCCAGGAACGTTCGGGAACGCTGCTTCGTTCGGGCCGCGACACCGTCACCGCGTCGCTCGCCTGACCCAGGAACGCCGACGGGCACCCGACCCAGGGACTCGGCGGCCAAGTAACGTGACTCCGTCATTGCAGGCTGCGGCATCCGCCGCACGTACATCACCGCGGCAGCAGCCGCGTTCCAGGAGAGGCACCCATGCCTGACGCTGTCATCGTCGCCACCGCGCGCACCCCGATCGGCCGAGCCAACAAGGGGTCGCTGGTCGACGCCCGCCCCGACGACATGTCGGCCTTCATCATCCGCGAGATCCTCCGCAAGTCGGGCATCGACGGCCAGACGGTCGAAGACATCATCTGGGGATGCGCGCAGCCGGCCGGCGAGGCCGGGTTCAACGTCGGCCGAGCCGCCGGAATCCTCGCTGGGCTCGATGTCCCCGGGGTCACGGTCAACCGTTACTGCTCGTCGTCGTTGCAGACCATTCGCATGGCCTCGCACGCGATCCGCTGCGGCGAAGGCGACATCTTCATCGCCGGCGGCGTCGAAGCCGTGAGCCGCTTCCAGTACGGCGCCGCGGACCGCGGCCCGCACAACCCGCACTTCGAAGCCGCCGAGGCCCGCAGCGTGGCTCGTAGCGGCGGCGAGGGCGGCGACTGGACCTCGCCCACCGGGCTGCCCGATATCTACATCGCCATGGGCCAGACCGCGGAGAATGTCGCCGAGCTGAAGCAGGTCTCTCGCCAGAGCCAGGACGAGTTCGCGTGTCTGTCGCAGAACCGCGCCGAGCGCTCGGCGAGCAACGGCTTCTTCGAGCGTGAGATCAGCCCGTACACGCTGCCCGACGGCACCGTCGTCTCAAAGGATGACGGCATCCGGGCCGGCACCACCGTCGAAGCACTGTCCGGCCTCAAGCCCGTGTTCAAGGCCAACGGCTCGGTCACGGCCGGCAATGCGTGCCCGCTGAACGACGGCGCGGCCGCCGTGCTCGTCATGAGCGACACCAAGGCCAAGGCTCTCGGGCTGAAGCCCCTCGCCCGCATCGTGTCGAGCGGCGTTTCGGCGCTGAGCCCCGAGATCATGGGCCTCGGTCCGGTCGAGGCGATCACCCAGGCCCTGGGGCGCGCCAAGCTGTCCGTCGCCGACATCGACCTGTTCGAGATCAACGAAGCGTTCGCGGCCCAGGTCGTGGCCTCGGCCACCGACCTCAACATCCCGTGGGACAAGCTCAACGTCAACGGCGGCGCCATCGCCATCGGTCACCCGTTCGGCATGACGGGCGCTCGCATCATGACCACCCTGCTCAACGGCCTCGAGGACTCCGACAAGGAGTTCGGCGTCGAGTCGATGTGCGTCGGTGGAGGCCAGGGAATGGCCATGGTCATCCAGCGCCTGCGCTGATCGCCGCACGCCCAGAGCGCCGACCGCAAGTTGTCGCTCCTGCGCACCTGCACCACACGAGAGGCCTTCGCCACCGGTGGAGGCCTCTCGTCGCGTCCGGGCCCACGACGGCACGCTGAGCTGGGCGGAAGGCACCATTTTCGCCGCACGTTCCATGCTTGCTGTTTCTTTTTCAAGCCATGCCAGGGTCTTTCCGATTGCCCACAGCGTTCGGCCCGTGGCGAACCGTGGGTGGCGCATGAAGTCCGCATTCCGGATGAACAACTTCGACCTCCTACGGCTCCTCGCGGCGACGCAAGCGGCCGGCTGTCGCACCCACCTCCGTTGCGAGCACGCGGCAGACGCGCCCGTACGGTTCGTCTACCGTGAGCGCATGACCGTCGACGCGTCTCTTCCGGTGTGCGGCCTTCGTGTCGAGCGGGGGGTGGGATGGGTGCGCATCGATCACCCACCGAAGCATCTCGTCGACGGAGCGTTCATGGGCGCCCTCGTCGCGGTGCTCGACCGCGCCGAGCGAGACACCGCAGTGCACGTGCTCGTGTTCGAGAGCGCGGATCCCGACTTCTTCATGATGCACGGCGATGTCGAAGGCATCATGCGCATGCCTCACAATCCCGACCCGGCCACGGAACCGAATCTGGCCGAGGCGATCTTCGAACGCGTGCGGCGCTTCCCGAAGCCCACCATCGGCATGATCGACGGCCACGCCCGCGGCGGCGGCAGCGAGTTCTTGAGCGCGCTCGACATGCGGTTCGCAGGTCCTCGCACGGTGCTCGGTCAACCCGAGGTTCCGATGGGCATCCTGCCCGGCGCAGGAGGCACCCAGTTCCTGGCCCGCCTCGTCGGCCGCGCTCGCGCGCTCGAGATCATCCTCGGCGGAGGCGACGTGTACGCGGACGAAGCCGCGGCCATCGGCTACGTGAACCGTGTGGTGCCCTCGGCGGAGCTCCGGTCGTTCGTCGCCACGCTCGCGGAGCGCATCGCCGCGTGGCCTCCCGAAGCCGTGCAGGCCGCGAAGCGGGCGATCGACGCGGGCATCTACGCCGCCGAGCCGCAGTTCATCACCGAGACCAACGAATTCCGTTCACTCATCAACGCGCGCGGCCACATCGCCCCCATGCAGCGATTCCTCGACGCGGGTGGCCAGACCCGCGAGGGCGAGACCACTCGCATGGACGCCATCATCGACGCCATGCGCAACCCCGACATGGCTAGACCGGCCGACTGACACTCGGGAAGTGCGCCGCACGGTGGACCGGCCCGACGACACCGCGCTATCCGATCAGGGCGCCAGTTCGGGCCACAACTCAAGCGCGGTGCCGCCCAGGAAACGAGCCTGCTCCGAGACACTCAGTCGCGAACACGAGTAGCGGCCGAGCGCGACGATCTCGGCGTAGGGTTCGCTGTGGTGTTGCGGGAAGTCGCTCCCCCACATCAAGCGCTCGACACCGAACACCTCGCACAACCGCTCGAGGACCTCGCGCGGATCTCGCCCGGCGTGCAGAGCGGGCTCGAGCAACGTGGTGGTGATCTTGAGTCGCAGGTTCTCGACATCGGCCAGCGCGTCGAGCGCGCTGGTGTCGCCGAGCAGGTCGATGAACCCGCAGTGATCGAGCGCTATCGGCAGGTCTCCGGCGAGGTCGCACACGGCGCGCACACGCGGCACGTCGTCGGCGACGATGCACAACGCCACGCGCACCCCGAGGTCACGGCAACGATCGAACACCGCCGCCATCGACGGGTCGTCGAGCCAGCGAGGCATGACGGGCGGAATGTTGAACAAGCGCGTGCCGCGCATGCCGCGTTGGGTGGTCCAGTACTCGAGTTGGGCGACGCGATCATCGGAGCCCATGTCGATGATCGACGCGCCCACCAACCGTGCCGGGTCGATCCCGAGTGCGTCGGCCGCGTACGCGTTGTCGTAGGCGTACGCGCCTTTCGCCTGCACGAGCACCGCGCCGTGCACCCCACCCGAGTCGAGCGCCTCGAGTAGTCCGACGGCATCGACCGGGTGCTCGTCGAACCACCCCATTCGTGCGAGGTCGGGCGGCGGTTGCATCGGATAGGCGACTCGGTCGTGCGAGACGACGTGCGTGTGGGTGTCGATGATGGTGACGGTGCTCACGCGGCCGACGCTACATTCTCGCCGTGCCCGCATTCGTCGCCGACCTCATCCAGCGCGCGTGGGACGCAACGGTGCGCCATGGTTCGATCCGTGCGAAAACCCGCGCCGCGAAGCGGTTCGCCCGCTTCGGCGAGGGCACGGTGCTCCTGTTCCCCACGACCGCGCTCATGGGCGAGCAGCGCATCGAGATCGGCGCCCATACCCACATCGGTCCGCTGGCCACGCTCAGCACCGGCATGCCGACCACCGCACATCTGGCCGGGCCGCCGATCCTCACGATCGGCGATCGTTGCCTGCTCGGCAAGGGCATCGGCATCGTGGCCCACGAACGCATCGAGATCGGCGACGACGTGTTCACGGGCCACTTCGTCTACATCACCGACCAGAACCACGGCTACGAGGATCTCGTCGAACCGATCGGCGTGCAGATGTGGACGAACGCACCCGTCACGATCGGCGAGGGGTCATGGCTGGGCCACGGTGCCGTGATCCTTCCGGGGACGCGACTCGGCCGCCACACGGTGGTCGCGGCCGGCGCGGTGGTACGCGGTGAGTTCCCGGACCACGCCGTGCTCGCAGGGGTGCCGGCGCGCCTGGTGCGTCGACACGACGGCGAGCGTTGGGTCCGAGTGCCGCGCCCCGAGGCCTGACCGACGGTTCAGGCCGGCCGGGTCGGGAACTCGGGCGCGCCGGCTGGGGCATCACCGGCGAGCGAATCCACGGGCGGCAAGACGCCGTCGATTTCACGATCTTCAAACACGCCCGAACGTTCGGTGTCGGCATGGTGCTCGGCTCGGTGATCGCGGTCGGCGGCGGCATGACATCGAGTCACAGCTCGAGGACGACCGGCGATCCATCGCCGACGGATAGGACAAGACGGCCGAGAACATCGTCATGTACGAGATCGCACTCGTTTGGGTTCCGATGGAATAGCGGCCGCTCAGGCGCAGCAACAGGCGACGGTCTGGTCGAGCACCTGCCAGCGGAATCGCACCTGTGGTGAGGTCTCGCCGCAGCCCGTGCAGCTCATCTGCCACGCGGATCCCACGGCCGAGATCTCGAGCGGCGCCTGGCCGGTGGACAGGCGCCGAGGCTCGGCCTTGGGCTGGGCGATCTCGGGCAGTTCGGCAAGCTCGGCCTCGAGGTAGGGCGCAGTCGAAGGCGCGGGAACCGGCAGCCGTGCTTCGAGGTCGCGCCACACCGTCGATTGCAGCGCGTCGTTCTCGCCGCGCCGAGCGAAGCTCACCCACGCATAGAGCGCTTCGACCCCGATCCCTGCGATCAGTGCCGCGACGCGGTCATCAGCGTGCCCGTCGTGTGCGATGTCGATCTCGGCGATGGCCCGACGCCACCCGTCGAGTCGTTCGGGCTCCGGCACGACCGACGGACCGGGTTCTGCGAGGAACGAGTCGAGGGCCTCGAAGTGATCGGCGTCGAAGATGCCGGCCGCCTCGGAGATGCGCTCGATCTCGTCGAGAAACCCGTCGCGGTCGATGCGCTGTGCCGGGTCCTCGAGCGTGTCCTTGGCGAACATGATCACGAACCTGGTTCCGACCCCGGGACGCTTGCGGCGCAGGATGCGACCCATGCGCTGGATCATCTGACGACGGGTGCGACTCGCGCTCATGACGATGCCAAGGTTCGCGTCGGGAACGTCGATCCCTTCATCAAGCACACGAGGCGCGGCCACCGCGTCGAGCCGACGCGTGCGGAGGTCGTCGAGGATGTCACGCCGTTGACCGCGTGCGGTCGACCCCGTGATGAGCTCGATCGCCACGAGGGGATCGAGTCGATTGATCGCGTGGTTCGCGGCGCGGACGGTTTCGGTGAACAGAAGGGCGCCATGCGCCGCGCGGATAGCCGGCGCGAACCGCCCGAGCAGCTCGTACTTGCCGGTGCTCTGGGCGACGATGTGCCGACGCTTGGAGAATGCATCGAGGTAGTCGCGCGCAGCACGACCATCGTGCCCCGAGTCCTTGTCGGCGAGGTGCGCGACCGCCGTAAGGAACGCGCCGAATGGCTCGAGCGGAACACCACGCACCAGGCGGAGATGCCGACGTGCGTTCACGAGCTGCTGCTCGGTCGAGATGTACTCCGCGCGCTCCTTGGCCGACAGCGTGACGCCCACGAGTGCGACCCGGGGCCGCGCACACACGCCGTCCGCGATGGCCTGCTCGAAGCCGTAGCGGTAGCAGATGCCGCCGAAGTACGGCAGCAGGAGATCGGTGACCGCGTCGTCGGAGCGTTCGAGGGTCGCGGTGAGCCCGAGACGTTCCTCATATTGGGGCAGCAGCGCGCGGCGCAGCACGCCGCCACCGAGGCCATGGCATTCGTCGGCGATGAGCAGCCCACCGCCCTCGCCCGGAGGCACGGGCTTGTGCGCCGCAGCGGAGTGGCGAGTGGTGACCAGGACATCGCACCGAGCCGGCGTGTCGCGGCCGCTGTCGCCGAGCCGGCCGATACGAGCGCCGTGCAGCGCCGCCGTGAGCCGGCCGTGCCACTGCTCCATCAGCACTCGCGAGGGCACGACGACGAGCACGAACTGGCCGCGGCGCCACGCATCGGCGGCGGCCGCGATGGCCACATCGGTTTTGCCGGAACCGGTTACGGCCTCGATCACGCCTCGCCGACCGCATCGAAGCCAGCTGATGAGCGCGTCAAGCTGCCACCGATAGAGATCGTGTGGTGGCGCGGATGGGAGCTGGGGGGCCGAGACGGACAGCATTCGCTCAGCGCGACGTTCGGACAGGCATGCGGGCATCCAGGCTACGCCGCATCGTCTGAGGTACCGACGCGCAGGTAGGCACGCATCGCGACGGCACCGCTATACGGCGGCGCGGACCCACAGGTCGTCGCACGATTCGCAGACGTCGCGCGGGATGACCCCGGCCCGCATGAGCCGGCCGAACACCATGCAGCCGAGGCATACCGCGAAGAACGCCTCGAGGGAGGCCGCGACGGCCAGTAGCCCGAGGACCACATCGGCGGCGAGTGTGGCGCCGAAGCCGAAGTGCAGCACCAGGGCCGTGAGCGAAAACACCGCGCCCACGCTCTGCGCGAAGCGCTTCGGCGGGCCGGGCACCAGCTTCGGCGGTCTTCCGAGCAAGGGTACGACGACCTGTGTCGCGATGCGGCCGAGCGGGCTCAGCGTGGGGCCGGTCATAACCCGGGCCACGAAGCCGTAGGCGACGACGAACAACAGCCAGTGCTGGGCGAACGCGACCGTGATCACCGACATCACGACTACCCCAAGTGCGACCACACGCGCCGCGTGCTCGTTGACCGGGTTCGGAAAGGTGAAGAGCGCGCGCACGGCACGTCCAACGCAGGGTTCCTCGGCGGAATTCCCTGCGGCGGGGTTGGGATTCGAGAGTGCGTCCGTGACCGCTACTTGTGGCCGAGTATCTTGCCGAGCACACCGCCGAAGCCGCGCTTCTTGGCCTCGCGGCCGAGTTGTCCGGACGCCGAATCGAGCAAACCACTCACGAGTTGGGATCTCCCTTTCGCGACCCGCGACCATACGACGTGGCGCCGCGCCGAGCCCGTAGGTAGCGTGAGGTGGACAACCAAACCGGGGAGCTCGGGGCAACCGGGCTGAGAGGACCGCACCACCAACGTGGGCCGCGGTCGACCCGTGAACCTGAACTGGGTAATGCCAGCGGAGGAAGCCATGAACCGACCGAGCTCTCGACCTCGGGCCATATTTTTCCTCGTCTTCGTTGCGCTGGTGAGCATGTCGCTCACCGCGTGCGGCGACGACGCAGATCCACAGGCTGCGCAGTGTCTGTCCAAACCGGTAGCCACACCAATCGACGCGAACAAGGTCGCCGCGACCGATACCAAGGGCACCGAGATCACGCTCGTCACCCACGACTCGTTCGCGGTCAGCGACGGCGTGCTCGCCGAGTTCACGAAGCAGACCGGCATCACGGTCAAGCTGCTGTCGAGCGGCGACGCGGGCCAGATGGTCAGCCAGGCCGTGCTCACCGCGGGGAACCCGGTCGCCGACGTGATGTTCGGCATCGACAACACGCTGTTGTGCCGCGGGCTTTTGGCCAATCTGTTCACCCCTTACACCTCGTCGGCGCTCGCCGAGGTTCCCGACTCGCTCGAGCTCGACCCGTTCCACCGCGTCTCGCCGATCGACGTCGGCGACGTGTGCCTCAACTACGCCAAGGCTGCATATGCCACGAACGCGGCCCGACGTCCCTCGACGATCTCACCACCGCTTCGTTCAAGGACGCGTTCGTGACCGAGAACCCGGAGACGAGCTCGCCCGGTCTCGCGTTCCTGCTCGCAACGGTGGCCAAGTACGGCGACCCGGGGTTCGAGGCCTACTGGAAGAAGCTCCGGGCGAACGGCGTCGAGGTCGCGTCAGGGTGGGACCAGGCCTACAACGAGTCGTTCGGGGGCGGGAAGGGTCCCCGCACCGTCGTCACCTCCTATGCCACGAGCCCCGCAGCCGATCTGATGTTCGCCGATCCACCGGTCTCCGCGCCGACAATCGGGGTCGTCGAGGACTCGTGCTTCCGCCAGATCGAGTTCGCCGGCGTACTGGCCGGAACGAAGCACCCGGAGGCCGCGGCCAAGCTGGTGGACTTCTTGCTGTCGACTGCGTTCCAAGAAGACATCCCGGCGAACATGTTCGTGTTCCCCGCGAACTCGAAGGCATCGCTGCCCAAGGAGTTCGCGTCGACGGTGCGCCTCGTCGACAAGCCACTCACACTCGATCCCACGCAGATCGAGGCCAAGCGCGACGACTGGACCGAGCGGTGGACGAAGGCCGTCCTGCGCTGAGCGCGCCTCGCGCCTCACGAGAGCAGCACGCTGCGTTGCGCGGGTGGCGCGGCGCGCTCGCTGCCGCGCTGCCACTTGCGTTCTTCGCGGTCTTCTTCGCATATCCCGTGGGTTCGGTCATCGCGCGCGGCTTTGATGGTCGCGGTCGTGTGCACCCGGGCTCGGTCCTCGGTGATTCGGCAACGTGGCGCATCGTCTGGTTCACCACGTGGCAGGCCGCTGTGTCCACGTTGTTTACGCTCGCGGCGGGGCTCCCGGCCGCGTGGGCCGTGGCCCGCAACGACTTTCGAGGTCGCGCACTTGTGCGTGCGCTGGTGATGGTTCCGTTCGTCATGCCCACGGTGGTGATTGGCGCGGCGCTGCGCACCACGTTCTCACGACTCGGACTCGACGGCGGGCGGGTGAACCTCGACCAATCCATCTGGGCGATCCTCATCGCACACGTCATCTTCAACGTCGCCGTCGTCGTGCGTGTGGTCGGCGGGTACTGGGCGGTGCTCGACGTACGTCTGGAGGAATCTGCGCGAGTACTCGGTGCGACACGGCGCACCGTATGGCGCGAAGTGACCTTCCCGCACCTCAAGCCAGCGCTGTGGTCCGCAGCCACGATCGTGTTCCTCTTCTGCTTCACCTCGTTCGGTGTGATCCTTGTGGTCGGCGGCCCGCGACAGGCGACGCTCGAGACCGAGATCTGGCGCTATGCGACACAACGCACCGACTTCGCCACCGCGGCCGTGCTGGCCTGCGTGCAACTCGCGCTCGTCGTGACGCTCGTGGTGGCGTCGTCGCGCGCCGAGCGCACCGCAGTCCAACGGTTCGGCCTTCGGCAGGCACCGAGAGCCCGTCGCCCGCGCACCGCTCGCGACAAGGCCTGTGTTGCGGCAATCGTCGGTGTCACGTTGGCGGTGCTGCTGATTCCGCTGGCCGTCCTCGTCGAACGCTCGCTCTCCGTGGGCGATGGGTACGGGTTCGCGCACTACCGAGCGCTCACCCATCGCGACGAGCGAGGCGCCCTGTTCGTGCCGCCCCTCGACGCAGTGCGCAACTCGCTGGTCACGGCCGTCGAGGCAACGGGCATAGCGCTCGTGATCGGCGGTCTGGCGTCAGTTGCCGTCGTGCACGGACGACGCCTGATCGGACGCGTGCTCGACGCCGGGCTCATGGTGCCGCTCGGGACCAGCGCGGTCACGCTTGGCTTCGGCATCTTGATCGCGCTCGACGAGCCACCGCTCGACCTCCGCACATCACCGTTCATCGTGCCTATCGCCCAGGCCGTCGTCGGCGTACCGTTCGTCATGCGTGCCGTGGTACCGATGCTGCGAGCGGTCGACGAGCGATTGCGCGAGGCAGCAGCGGTGTTGGGCGCATCGCCCGATCGGGTGCGACGCGAGATCGACCTTCCCATTGTTCGCCGCGCGCTCGCCGCGGCCGCAGGGTTCGCGTTCGCGGTATCACTCGGCGAGTTCGGCGCGACCGCGTTCCTCGCTCGTCCCGATCGGCCGACGGTCCCCATCGCGATGTACCGGCTCCTCGGTCAACCTGGCGCATCGCTGCGCGGTCAGGCCATGGCGCTCGGCGTGGTGCTCACCCTCATCACCGTCATGTGCGTACTGCTCATCGAACGCGCCCAACGCGGCCAACGGGTGGGGTGGTGATGCCCGTGCATCCTGGGCTCGAGATCGACGACCTGGTGGTGCGCTATGGCGGAGTCACCGCCGTCGAGGGCGTCACCCTCGCGGTGGCGCCGGGTGAGATCGTCGCAGTGATCGGGCCCAGTGGCTGCGGCAAGAGCTCTTTGCTGCGGGCAGTCGCCGGGCTCGAGCCACTGCACCGCGGAGCCATTCGTTGGGCGGGCGCCGACCTCGCGACGGTCGCCGTGCACCAGCGCGAGTTCGGGCTCATGTTCCAGGACCACGTGCTGTTCCCCCACCGCGACGTCGGCGAGAACGTTGCGTTCGGGCTGCGAATGCAACGCTCCGGGGGGCGCGAACAGAAGGTGCGGGTCAGCGAAGTACTCGCTCTCGTGGGCCTTTCGGGGTTCGAACGCCGCCGCGTCGACGAGCTCTCGGGCGGCGAGGCGCAGCGCGTTGCGTTGGCGCGAGCACTCGCGCCGCGGCCCCGGTTGTTGATGCTCGACGAGCCGCTCGGATCGCTCGATCGCTCGCTGCGCGAGCGACTCGCCGTCGACATCCGCACCACCGTGCGCGAGCTCGGCGTGGCCGCCTTGCACGTCACGCACGATCAGGACGAGGCGTTCACCGTCGCCGACCGCGTCGCAGTCATGCGCGGCGGATGGATCGAGCGGGCCGATTCCCCCGATGCGTTGTGGCGCGATCCGCGCACCGAGTTCGTGGCGCGCTTTCTCGGCCACCGCGACGTGCTGCCGGTCGCGGTCGCCACGCGGTTGGGCTGCCCGGTCGGCGCATCTCCCGACGACGGTCTCGTCTTGCTGCCCGGTGCGCTGACGGTCGACCCGAACGGCCCGATCGTCGCGCGGGTGATCGAGGCCCGGTTCGGCTCGGTGGCGGTGTGGGCCGAGCTCGCAGTCGACGGCATCGATGCACCCATGATGGTTACCGCGTCCCACGGGTCGCCCGACGCAGCGGCCATTCTCGCGCTCGTCCCGGGTGCGACCACGACACTGAACTTGCGGTCCGAGCTCACTTCACCGGTGCAACTCGAGCCGTAGCCCCTCGAAGCCATCGGTAGGCTCGGGATATGGATGCCGACGATGTGATGGCCGCGAACCAGGCGTTCTACGACGCCCACGAGCAGCGCGACCTCGCGGCCATGGCCGCAGTGTGGGACAACTCCGATCGCGCGGTGTGCGTGCATCCAGGCTGGCCGATCCTGCGCGGCTGGCTTGCGGTCGAGGAATCCTGGCGCGGCATCTTCGGAGGCCCTGGGCGCAACCAGTTCATCGTCACCAACGACGTGGTGGCCGTCGAAGGTGACCTCGCGTGGGTCACCCTCGACGAGAACCTCGTCGACGTCGCGGCAACCGGCACCATCGCGGCGACCAACCTCTTCGCTCGCACTGCGTCGGGGTGGAAGCTGGTGCTACACCACGGCTCGCCGGTGATGTTCCGCGGTTGAGGCGCGGTTGAGGCGCGGTCGCAATGATCTTCAGCCGGCGAAGGGCGCGAGCACGCGGGCGAGGTCGTCGATGACCGACGGTGACACCGGTGCCTCGAGATACACGATGCCCACATCGAGCCCGGTGCTCGCGTAGACCTCGGCCTGGCGAGCCACGTCGTCGACCGTCTTGTCCGGCCACATCAGCAGATGCGTCGACGTCGTGATCTCGGCCGGGTCGCGACCGATGTCGGCGCAGTGGCCGTGGAGCACGTCGAGCTTGTGGCGGAAGTCGTCGGCACGGCCACCGGGGAAATTCCAGTGCTGCGCGTACTTCGCGGCGATGCGCAACGTGCGCTTCTCGCCTCCACCCCCGATGACGATGGGTGGATGCGGACGCTGCGGGCCCTTCGGTTCGTTACGCGCATCGGTGAGCGTGAAGTACTTGCCCGCCAACGTGACCGACTGATCGCGCATCAGCGCCGCGATGCACTGGACCGACTCCTCGAAACGATCGAAGCGCTCTTTCAGCGTGCCGAGCTCGATGCCGTAGGCCTGGCACTCGCGCTCGTTCCAGCCGGCGCCGAGGCCGAGATCGAGCCGGCCGTTGCTCACGATGTCGAGCGCCGATGCCATGTTCGCCGTGACCGCCGGATGCCGATACACGATGCCGTTCACCATGCTGCCGATGCGTATGCGCGACGTGGCCTGCGCGAGGGCGCTGAGCGTGACCCAGCTCTCGAGACAGGGTCCTTCCCAGTCGCCGTAGATGGGGTAGAAGTGGTCAAACGTCCACGCCGACTCGAAGAACGGGTTCTGGTCGGCGGCCCGGAACAGGTCGAGCAACTCGGGCCACGTGCAGTGCTGGGGCATCAACTTCACACCGAATCGCATGCGGCCACAGTAGGCGCGGGCCCAGGCACCGATCGGTCGAAGTTGTTAGCGTCCGCGCGAACCAATGGGGGGGATCCAATGGCGCTTCATCCCGACATCCGACCGATTGTCGACGCGTTGCGGAACGTGCCCGCCGCCGAGGACGGCAACGACGAATCGAACGTGGTCCGACGACGCACCGCGATGAATGCCATGACCGAGAACACCTTCTTGTCGGTGTCGGCTGCCGGGCCACGCATGACCAAGGAGGTGACCCACATCATCGCCGTGCCCCGAGGCGAGATCCGCGTCCGGGCCTACTACCCGCGCTCCGACGGCCCGCTCCCCGCCTTCGTCTCCATCCACGGCGGTGGGTGGTGGCTCGGCAACATCGACCTCTACAACCACAGCTGTCGTGCCACCGCCGCGGCCACCGACGCCGCGGTCTTCGCGGTCGGGTACCGACTCGCGCCCGAGCACCGCTTCCCCACAGCCGCCGAGGACTGTTACGCCGCGCTGTGCTGGGTGGCCGCCAACGCCGACACGATCGGCATCGACCCCGCTCGCATCGCCGTTGGCGGTGGCAGCGCAGGCGGGAACCTCGCGGCCGTCGTCGCGCTCATGGCCCGCGATCGAGAAGGGCCCGCTTTACGCGCCCAGATCCTCGACATACCGGTCACCGACCTCACGATGAGCACGCCGTCGATCACGTCGAACGGAACTGGGTACATGCTCACGCGGATTGGGATGGAGGAATGCCGTGCCTTCTACGCGCCCGACCCGGCCGACTGGACGAACCCGTATGCATCGCCACTGCTGGCCACCGACCACGCGAACCTTCCCCCGGCGTGCATCACCACGTGCGAGTACGACCCGTTGCGCGACGAGGGTGAACGCTATGGCGCAGCGCTCGTCGCGGCGGGCGTGCCCGTGCTCATGCAACGAGCGCTCGGTCACATACACGGCAGCCACCACATGGTGAAGCTGGCGACCGACGCTGCCGTCTACGACCGGCGAGCGCACGCGTTCTTGCACCAACACCTTCACGAGGACTGAGAGCCCATGTCACCGATCCACTCGAAACCCCGCGCCATCGACTGCTGGGTCAACGTGCACATGGGCGATTTCGCGCCGCCCGCGCACCTCGTGCGGGTGAAGGAGGACTACCTCCACGGCGACGCGAGCTTCTTTCGCAGCTTTACCCCCGAGGAGATGCTCGAGGTGATGGACGAACACGGCATCGAGCGGGCGATCATCAGCTACAGCGGCGCCGACAATCCCCGCTCGCTCGACTTCGTCGAGCGGTTCCCGGAACGGTTTGCCTTGGCGATCGGGGTGAACCCCACCAAGCTGATGCCCGAGGTGTGGCGCCTCGAGTCGCTCGTGCGAAATCTTCCCGTGGTACTCGCGCGTGTGATCCCGTTCGATTCACAAGTCGCGCCGAGCGATGCCGTCTACTACCCGTTGTACGCGAAGTGCGTCGAGCTCGACTTGCCGTTGTCGATCAACACCGGGCTGCCCGGCCCCCCGGTGCCAGGCGAGTGCCAGGACCCGATCCACCTCGACAAGGTCTGCTTCCGATTCCCGGAGCTGAAGTTGTGCATGGCCCATGGCGCCGACCCGTGGTGGGGTGTCGCGATCCGGTTGATGATCAAGTACGCGAATCTGCACATGATCACGTCGGCATGGTCACCGAAGCGCCTGCCACCCGAGTTGCTGCACTTCATGCGCACGCGGGGGCAGAACAAGGTGATCTGGGCGTCGGATCATCCGGCGCTCACGATCCAGCGCACGCTGCCTGCCGCGTGGGATCTCGATCTGCCGGCCGAGGTGCTCGACAAGTACCTCTACGGCAACGCCGACCGATTGTTCTTCAGCCCGCGCCGCCCTCGGTACTGACGCGATTTCGCGTTGCTCGAGTGGCTACGCCGACTCGGCCGAGGATTCGAGGTTCGCGACGAAGCGACCGATCATGGTGGCGAACTGCGCGATCTCTCGTGGCTCCCAGTCGACGAGCGAGTCGGCCACGATCTCGTGCCACGCGGCCGACAACTTGCGCAGGTATGCCTGGCCCGGCGCCGTGAGCTGGAGCAGCACGGCGCGGCCGTCGTCGGGGTCGGCAGCGCGCGACAGCAGACCTCGTTGCTCGAGCGTGGCCACCTGCCGGCTGATGGTCGACACGTCGACGCCCAACAGGTGGGCCAGGTCGGACAGGCGAACCGGTTGGTGCTCGCCCACGCGAGCCAGTACCCCGTAGCTCGCCCGGTCGACGGCAAAGCCGGATCGCTTGTGAACCGCCTCCTGGAACCGGAAGTTGCGGGACAGACGGAAGAAGGTGTTCAGCGCGCGCTCGATCGACTCGAGGTCATCGACGAGGTCGAGCTCTTCCAGTTCCCTGCGCGACACTGGGCGAGCCATAGGTCACAGCGTACTTCACTTGTAGAATCGTTGGTTGTAGCAACTATGTTGGCACCGTGGGGACTGCGCTTACCGCGAGCCTTGGCCGGCGACGCATCATCGTCATCCTCATCGGCCTCGTTTTCGGCAACATCATGGCCGGGGTCGAGGGCACGATCGTCGCGACAGCGCGGCCGTTCATCGTCGCCGACCTCCACCGGTTCGATCTCTCGGCATGGATATTTGTCTCGTACCAGCTCACACAGGCCGTGAGCACCAATCTCTGGGGCAAGTTCTCCGATCTGCTCGGCCGCAAGAAGCTGTACCAACTGTCGTTGGCCGTGTTCATGGTCGGATCGCTCACCTGTGGAATCGCGACCTCGATGCACATGTTGATCGTCGGCCGCGCGATCCAGGGCATCGGATCCGGCGGCCTGTTCACCTTGTCGATGGTCATCGTCGGCGACGTGCTGTCGCCTCGCGAGCGGGGGCGCTACGTCGGATATATGGCCGGCACCTACGGCATGGCCACCGTGCTCGGGCCGCTCGTCGGCGGCACCATCGTCGACAACACGTCCTGGCGTTGGATCTTCTTCATGATGATGCCGTTCGGCGTCGCGGCCATGGTGCTGGCCCAGATCAACCTCAACCTCCCGTTCCATCGTCGCGAGCGCAGCATCGACTACGCCGGCGCGATCACCATGATCGTGTGGGTCACGTCGTTCGTGCTCTTCGCCGAGTTCGGTGGGCGCGAAGGGTTCACGTCGTTGAAGATGCTGGCGCTGCTTGCGCTCGGGGTGGTCGCGTTGCTCGCGTTCGTCCGTGCCGAGCAACAGGCCAGCGAGCCGATCCTGCCCATCCGGCTGTTCCGCGAGCGCACCTTCAGCTTGACCGTCGCGTCGCAGTTCACCAACGGCGTGTTCACCATGACCGTCGGCATCATGTTGCCGTTGTTCTTGCAGATCGTGGGTGGCGTCGACGCGACACGCTCCGGCGTGTTGACCACACCGATGGTGCTCGGCATGCTGGCGGCCTCCATTTACACGGGCGCGATGATGACCCGCACCGGCAGGTACCGCATCTACCCGATCGTGGGCAGCGGGCTCATGTGCGCATCCGTCGGCCTACTCACCACCATTGGCACCGGCACGCCGAACCTGCTCGCCGCGCTGTACATGTTCATTGCCGGTGCGGGCAGCAACGGCACGTCTCAGGTGCTCACGGTGGCCGTGCAGAACCGCGTCCACCACGACGACCTCGGCATCGCCACATCCGCAACGGCGTTCTTCCGCAGCCTCGGCCAGGTCACCGGTTCCGCGATCTACAGCGCGCTCCTGGTGTCACGCCTCGACTACAACCTGCCCCGACTCGTGCCTGACGGATCGATCCTCAGTTCGGCCCAGATCCGACAGAGCCCCAAACAGATCCACGAGATGGCCCCTCAGATACGCGACGGCATCATCGAGAGCTTCTCGCGCAGCTTGCACTCGGTCTTCATATGGCTCGTACCGGTGTGCCTCGTCGGCTTCGTCATCGCGCTCGCAGTACCCGAGCATCCTCTCCGCGAGAACGTGGCGATCGGCGACGACGACGACGTCCCGGTCGCGCACTGAGCAATCGAACGGCGCCTCAATGGACCAGTTGCCCCGACCCGGCTTCACCAAGAAACAGATCTACCTACTCCTCACGGGGCTGCTTCTCGCGCAGATGATCGCGTCGATCGAAGGGACGGTGCTTGCTACCGCCGCGCCCACCATCGCCGCTGACCTCAAGGGCTTCGATCAGCTCACCTGGGTCTTCATCGCGTACCTCATCACCTCCACGGTGACGACACCGCTGTGGGGGAAGCTCTCCGACCTCCTCGGTCGCCGGCGGCTCTACGAGCTCTCGATCCTCACGTTCATGGCCGGCTCGGCGCTCTGTAGCGCCGCGACCTCGATGACAATGCTCGTGTGGTTCCGCGCGCTGCAGGGCATCGGTGCTGGCGGCATCTTCACGCTCACCATGACGATCATGGGTGACGTGCTCCCGCCACGAGAGCGCGGCAAGTACCAAGGCTTCATGATGAGCGTGTTCGCGGTGTCCACCGTGCTCGGGCCGCTCATCGGCGGACTCATCGTCGACAACACCACGTGGCGATGGATCTTCTACATGAATATCCCGCTCGGGTTCGCTGCGCTCGCGCTCAGCAGGGTCACGCTCAACCTGCCGTTCCTCAAGCGGACCCACGACATCGACTATCGGGGCGCCGTGTTGCTCGCCGTGTGGGTGGTCGCCGCGTTGTTGGTCATGGAGCTCGGGCGCGGGTGGGGCTGGACCTCTGCACGCGCCCTCGTCATGATGGCTTTGGCACTGGGCGCATTCGCCCTCTTCGTACGCGAGGAGATCAACGCGAGCGAGCCGGTGATCCCGCCACACCTGTTCCGCGAGCGCATCGTCACCGTGTCAGCCGTGATGATGTTCGCGACCGGCGCGGTGATGTTCGGCATCGCGATCTACGCGCCGATGTTCCTCCAAGTGGTAGCCGGCCAACGAGCAACCCGCTCCGGATTGCTGCTGGTACCGATGACCATTGGCATGCTCATCGGCTCAACGACCACTGGTCGCATATTCACCAAGAGCGGAAAGTACAAGTGGTACCCGGTGGGCGGCGGCGTCTTGCAACTCATTGCCGTCGCGCTGCTCGCGTCCATGAGCCGCGGCACGAGCACGCTGCTGACCTCGAGCTACATGCTCTTGTTCGGCGTCGGTGCCGGGATGATGTTCATCGTCACGCTCGTCGGCATCCAGAACCGGGTGGATGTGCGCGATCTGGGCAGCGCGACGTCGACCAACAACTTCTGTCGATCACTGGGCAACGCGTTCGGCACGGCGTTGTTCGGCTCGATCTTCATCGCACGCCTTGACAAGGAACTGCTGACGCGGCTGCCCGAGGCCGGCCTCTCCGCGAAGACGCTCAGTCAGAGCCCGGTGCAGATCCAGAGGATCGCCGATCCGTTCGTGCGCAACGGCGTGATCGACAGCTTCTCGCATTCGCTCGTTGCGGTCTTCGCTATCGGCATTCCGCTGTGCCTCGTCGGTCTGGCCATCTCCTTCTTCATGCCCGAGCATCCACTGCGCGACAGCGCAACTGTGGGGCTGACCGAGGGCGACGAACCGAAGCCGGCCATCACGCCGATGCGCTGAGCAGCCGCAGCGCATGGTCCTCCCTCAGCCCCTCGTCGATGCTCGTTGGCTCGTCGCGCATCACGACGAGGTCCGGTTGGTTGACTGCCGTTGGTACCTCGACGGTCGGTCTGGTCGTGCCGCATACGAAGCCGACCACCTACCGGGCGCGGTCTGGGTCGATCTCGATCTGGACCTGTCGGCGCCGGCCACCTCTGCGGACGGTCGTCACCCGTTCCCCACCGCCGACCTATTCGCGGCCTCGTTGTCACGACTCGGCATCGGTCAGGAGACCCCGGTCGTGATGTACGACGATGCGTGTGGCTCGATGGCCGCGCGACTGTGGTGGATGCTGCGCATCCTCGACCATCCGGTGGCGGTACTCGACGCGCGTACGCGATCACGATACGCGGCTGGTGACCCCACTATCGATCCGCGACAAGGCCACATACCCGGCGCGAAGAGTGCGCCGTGGACCGACAACGTATCGCCCGACGGCACGCTGCTCGACCCGGCAAGTCTGCGCACCCGGTTCGTGGTCGCAGTGGGGCGCAGACCACACGCGCCCCGCCGCCACCGGCCCGGCCTGACCACCGCTCAGAGGTGGGTGCCCCAGTGGTCGACGAACGTGACGTCCTCGACCGGGCGACGAGGGGCCGGCGCAAATTCCATACCCCTGGTGTAGGCGAGCGGGATCATGCACACGACGCTGTGCGTCTCGGGGATGCCGAGAAGGGATCGCAGTTCTGCTTCGAACAACACGTGCGCCGTGGTGAACGTGCTTCCGAGACCACGACTGCGCAGGGCCAGCTGGAAGCTCCACACCGCCTGGTACACCGAGCCGAGGAGCCAGGTTGCACCGTTGAGCGTGGGATCGTCCTCGATACGCCCCTCGACGCACACGACGGCCACCACGGGCACTCGGTCGAAGATCGCCCCGAGGTGCAACACCGACTCGCTGTGGCGCACGCCCGCATCGTCACCATCGGCACGTCGCTGCTCGAGGAGTGCCTGCATCGGTGGTGAGAGGTGCGTGCGGTACCACGCACCGATCGTCGCCCGATGGGTCGGGTCCTCGACGAGCACCCATCGCCAGCGTTGCGCGTTCGAGGCGTTCGGTGCGTACACCGAGAGTGCAAGACACTCGACGACCACCTCGCGCGGCACCTCGCGATCGAGGTCGAGTCGCTTGCGCACCGCCCGGGTGGTCGAGAGAAGCCGATCGACGGTGTCGAGATCGAACGGCGCGACCGAGGAGGTCGATGCAGGCGGCGGGGCAACGGAATCCATGGCGCCGATTCTGCACGGCCCAGGGCCGGACGCGTGCGCCGAAAGGCACGTGCTCCAAATAGAGTGATGCCCGGCCATCGCGTTGGCGGGCCCTCCCCCACAGGGGCCTCGCCTCGATGGCCGGGCAACACTGGCTCCCCCAGCCGGACCTACCTCGGAGCAAGCTCCGAGTGACCTCTATCGCTTGCTATGAAATGGCAGCTGCAAAGGGTCCTTGCAGATGGCTGCAGCGTAGAAGTGACAGCGGGCACCGTCAACTGGGACGACCAGCTACTTCTCGGTAACCAGGAGTTCTCGGGGCCCCGCCCAGGCCGGCCGCCGGACGACCGGCCACGTGACTCGCACACTTCGCGCCGTCGACATCCCTGCGTGAGGTCGACGCTCGCGATCAGGGGTTGTCGGGCAAGTTGGTGAAGCCCTTCTTCTTGTAGCGGCCGTACCACCCGCTGGCGGCCATGGTGCCGCCGTCGACCGGTATGACGTGGCCCGTGACATAGCTCGACAGGTCGCTCGCCAAGAACAGCACCACACGGCCGTACTCGTCCGGCTCGCCGAATCGACCGAGCGGGATCCACGACCGGATGAGCTCGGGGTCACGACCACGCAACATGGCCTCAGCCGGGGTCTGCAACGTGTCGGCCATGTCGGGGGCGATGCAGTTGACCCGCACGCCGTACTGTCCGACTTCGATCGCGAGGCTCTTGGTGAACGCAATCACGCCCGCGTTCATCGCCGAATAGACCGAGTTGTACGGAATGCCGCGGATCGCCTCGACGGTTGAGTTGTTGATGATCGCGCCCGAGCCCTGCGCCTGCATCACCGGCAGGAACGCCTGCGTGCACCGCAGCACATGCTCGAGGGTGACGCGGTACTGGTCGAGCCAGCCCTCCTCGGTCGAGCGTAAGAAGAGCCCGTTGCCGTAGCGGAAGTCGCCGACGTTGTTCACGAGCACGTCGACGCGCCCGCCGCCCACCTCGAGCGCCGTGTCGTGCAGTCGCTGCACGACTTCTCGCTCGCGGATGTCGCCGATCACGCTGACCGCGCGGCCACCCTCCGCTGCGATGGCCGCGACGTTGGCTGCAGCAAGCTCGGGATCGATGTCGTTGAGGATGACCACCGCGCCCTCGCGGGCGAGCACGCGCGACACGCCACCACCGATGCCGGCCGCACCTCCGGTGACCACGGCGAAACGACCTTCGAGAAGCGGCGCATGTGACATGCGCGCACCATAGACCGAGTCAGTCGAACCAGCCCACGACGTCAGCGATCACGTGCACGGTGCCGAACGCGTTGTACAGGTCGACCACCCCACCTTTGCCCAACTTGGTGATCACGAGGTTGGGCACGGTGAGGCCGGGTGAGGTGTTGAGGCTCGACGAGTCGGGACGACCCTGTCCCGCCGGCCACACGGTGAGATAGCTCACCGCGTCGGCTTCGGTGGCCGTGACGTTGAGCACCGCGGATTTGGCGTCCGTCGGCACGCCGCCGCGCCCCGACACCTGCAGTTCGACCAGACCCGACTGACCGACCTTCGCCTCCGGCGCACCGTTGCCGGTCCGGGTGTCGAGGATGCGGACTGGCACGATCGGGTGGAACCCGCTACCGCGCGGGAACCAGCCGAGCACGTCAGCGATGATGTGCGTGGAGCCGTTCGCGTTGAACACGTTCACGATTCCGCCGGTGCCCACCTTCGAGATCACGAGATTCGGCACCGTCTGACCCTGGGCCATGTTGAGGTTCGACGCGTTCGGTCGTGCATCGCCGTTCGGCCAAACCGTCAGATAGCTCTGCACGGTGGGCTCGGCGACGGTGATGTTCAGCACCACCGCATCGAGATCACTCTGATCGGGCACGCCGCCGCGATTGCGCACGGTCAGGGGCACGACGCCTCCGGAACCCACCTTGCCCTTCGCCACACCGATGCCGACGCGCGTGTCGAGCACGCGTGCGGGCACGAGCGACGTGAACGAGTTGTCGACCGGGAACCAGCCCACCACGTCGACGATCACGTTCGTGGTGCCTGCCGCGTTGAAGATGCTGACCTTGCCGCCCGCACCGAGCTTCGAGACCACCAGGTTCGGCACCGTCTGACCGGCGACCATATTGAGGTTCGACGCGTTCGGCCGGGGGTCACCGGTCGGCCAGATGGTCAGATAGCTCGGGGCGTCGCAGTCGCTGACCGTGACGTTCATGCTCACCGAACCCACGCCGGTGAGCGGCACATTGCCCTGGCCGTTCACCGGCACGTCGATCGACTGCCCCGCCCCGAGCCGGAAGATGCGGCCGAGACCGATGCCGGTGCGGGTGTCGAGGATCCGGGCCGGTTGCATCGCCTGGAAGGCAACGGCGGCCACCAAAGGCTCGGCGTTACCCGCGCCCGAATTCTCGTCGAAGAGGTTTAGCTTCGGGTACGTCGCGCCGAGCAGCGCGGTGTGGTCGGCATCGAGCCAATCGTCGAACACCGTCGCGAACACCGAACGCACGTCGGTGGTGAGGTTGAGGTCGCCGCGGCTGTCCAGCGCGGTCAGCGACGGCGCATCGCTCGCCAAACCGCCGTGCACGTGATCGCCGACCACGAACATGACGGACGACGTGCCGTGATCGGTGCCAGCCGAGTCGCTGCGCTCGACCCGACGACCGAACTCGGAGTAGGTCATGACAACGACCCGGCTACGGAAGGCCGGCGAGGTATTCTCGAACAACGCCTTGATGCCGTCGTCGAGATCCTTCATGAGCTTCGCGTGGCCGGCGAGCTGATTGCTGTGCGTGTCGTAGCCACCTTGGCTCACGGTGATCACGCGGGCGCCGAGGTCGAGGTTGATCAGCCGCGCCGCGAACGTGAGGTTGCGGGCCACATAGTTGTTGGTGGTGACATTCGGCGAGTAGATCGGGTCGATCCGACGCGCCTCGCGGACCGCGGCCTGGAACGTGTCGGCCACCTCGTTCGACCACAAGCCCTTGCCGATGTCATCGTTGCCGAGGTTGGTCAGCGAGTCGTACGCCAGCGTCTCGTGCTGCTGGGTGCTGGCCCCGAAGAGGCCGCCCCAACTCGACAGCCCCGTCACCTCGGCCTGGGTGCCCTGCAGCACCAGCGGCACGCTCGAGCCGCCGACGTTGATGCCGGCGAGGCCGTCCATGCCCATACCGTCGAGCCAACGGCCGAACATGCCAGTCGTGTACGTCTCGGAGTTGTTGCCCGCCATGATGCGGGCCATGCCCGAGAAGTGACTGTGGTCCTTCGAGGGATGGCCGACACCCCGAACGATCGCGAGGTCGCCACCATCGAAGCGGCTCTTGAGATAGGTGAGGTTCGGATGAAGCCCGAAGCCTTCGCCCACGGGCAAGGTGAGGTCGGCCGGGATGCCGATCGCGCTACTGGGACCGGTCGTGGTCGCGTTCTGCGCGGTACCGCGCTTCGCGTAGTAGGCACTGTTCGACGCCGGCACGAGCGTGTTCAAGCCGTCGTTCCCGCCGGAGAGTTCGATGAGCACGAAGATTCGATCGCGCACGCCGAGCGGCGGGCCGGCCCACGCAGAGTCGCGGAAAAACACGGGATCGACCATCGCAGCACCGCCGAGCATCACGGCGCCTTGCAAGAAGCGGCGGCGGCTCACCTCGCGACGCTTGCGTTCCATCGGATTGCTCGAACGAGCGGGGGCGATCAGGTTCGTCATGACGCGTCCTCTTAGGCGAGTTGGAAATCGGGGCTGACCAAGCCGATCATCAGGGCATTGCCCCGGATCGACCAGCCATTGGTGGACGTGTTGGCCGACGTGTACCAGGCCTCGAACCGGGCACGAGTCGCGGGCGACGGATCGGCGATACCGAGGTAGTCGAACAGGGTCGTGATCGCGTCGGCCGCAGTGAGCGCGACCTTGCCGTTGGCGGCCGCTTTCAACGGGAGCAGCTGGGTCGCGAGGTCGCCGCCGACGGCGACCTTCCAGCGCATCCACGACGAGAAGTTTCCCCGTGCCCACGCGGTAGCGGTCGAGAGCCAATAGCCGTTCATCTTCCAGCCCGCGACGTTCGGCGGGTCGAAGGGAACCTGGCCCATGCCCTCGATGAAGTTGCGGCCCTCCGCGGAGTTCACCTTGAAGCGATAGCCGGTTCGCCGCAAGGTCGCGACGATCCAGTCGATGGGGCTGCGCACGATGGCGTACCGCGATTCCGCAGCCCAGAAGTCGGCATGCAGCAACGTCGCCTGCACGAGTGCCGCGATCTCCATGCCGCCCGCGATCCACGCAGTCGCAAGGTCTTGCACCGCAGCGTCACTCGGGCTGTCGCCGATGAAGAACTTGTACATCTTCCGGGCGACGTACCGTGCGGTGTCGGCCTGCTTCAGCCCGAAGACGAGCTCCTCGATCGTCTCGAGTGCATTCCAGTTGCGCGGCTGCGCGCCATACAGCAAGGATGACGAGCCACCGAACAAGGACTTGTTCGTGTTGTCGTGCTTCGTCGGGTAGAAGCGATACGTCGTGTCGTTGTGATCCGTCACCCAACCGATGATGTTGTGCCCGGTCCATGCCTTGGCCATCGCGACGACGTCCGCCTCGGTGTAGTGGCCGACGCCGACGGTGAACAGCTCCATCAGCTCACGGGCGAAGTTCTCCTGCTCGCGACCCTTCACGTTCGTGTCGTTGTTGAGATACACGAGCATCGCGCCGCCGAACGACACCTCACGCGTGAGATCGCGGAAGTTGCCGAGCCCGACACCTGTCGCGTTGCCCGGACCGGCGGGACGGAACAGCTGGTTCTGCGTGAACATGTCGGCCATGCTCGAGATCGCGCTCTGACCCGTGCAGAAGTGGTTGTGCCAGAAGAGCGTGATCTTCTCCTGCAACGGGTGCGTAGTGTCGGCCATGCGGTGCAGCCACCAGTCGATGGCGTTCGAGTGCGCCCACCACTGGTTCTCGTTCGCGAGATCCGCCGGCGGCACCACCGCGGGCGCCGCAGTGAAATCCATGGCCTGCGCGACCGCTGCTTCGCGAGTGAGCCCGGTGTAGGCGGCGATCTCACTCGTCGTTCCCCCAAAGCCCACGCGTCGCAGGAAGTGTGCGGCGTCCGAGCTGCTCAACGTGGCCATCAATCCTCCTCAAATGCCTGCTAAATGACCCGAAGGGCGCACACATGGCGCACCGCCCAGAACAGCGCGGTGTGCCCAGGGACTGGAACCAAGCCCGTTGGACTCCTCGACCCACCGCCATGCGCCTCGCCCGCGAAGCTTTGGTTCATTCTTCGACCTGAGCCATCGGACCCTTGAGCAGGTTTTGTGGGTCGGGCGACGATCCGCGATGATCGGCCGCCATGAGCGCACCTGATATCCACAAGCTGTTCGACATGACCGGGCGCGTCGTGCTCGTCACCGGCGGCAGCCGAGGCCTCGGCATGGCCATGGGCCGCGGGTTCGCCGCAGCCGGCGCGACGGTCGTGCTGTCGTCACGCAAGCTCGAGGCGTGCGAGGAATCCGCGGCCGCCATCCGCGCCGACGGGGGCGACGCCTGCGCGATCGCATGTCACATGGGCGAGACCGCACAGGTCCGCGCGCTGGTCGACGAGACGGTTGCTCGGTTCGGTCGCCTCGATGTGCTCGTCAACAACGCGGCCAACCCGTTGCGGTTCGGCATCGGCGATGCGACCGAGACCGCGTGGGACAAGAGCCACGACGTGAACCTGCGCGGCCCGTTGTTCCTCATGCAGGCCGCGCTTCCCTACTTGCGTGAATCGCCTTCGGCCACCAACCCCGCAACGGGAGGCGCGTCGATCATCAACGTTTTGTCGGTGGGCGGCTTCTACGGCACACCAGGACAGATCGCGTACGGCAGCGCCAAGGCCGCGCTCTGGCATCTCACCCGGTCGGCGGCGAAGGAGTTCGCGCCGTACCGCATTCGGGTCAACGCGATCGCTCCCGGCCCGTTCGGTACGCACATGGTCACGAGTGGCGGGCCGGAGTTCATGGAGCGCACGGCGGCGATCACGGCGCAGAAGCGGCTTGCCGACCCCGATGAGATCATCGGCCCCGCGCTCTTGCTCGCCAGCGACGCCGGTTCGTTCGTCACGGGCTCGTGCATCACCGTGGATGGCGGCTCGCTCGCCTGACCGCTCGCACGCCTGACCGTTGACGCACTACTCGGATCACGGACGCCGGCGACGCTCCGGCTCGGCGAGATCGGGGTTCACCGACACAAAGTTGCCTGGGTCGACGTCGGTGCCGGGCGCCACCAACTCATCGATGCGGGCGAGGACATCGTCGGGCAGGCGAACATCGGCCCCGGCGAGGAGATCGTCGAGCTGCGACTGCGTACGTGGACCGATGATCGCCGCGCTCACCGCCGGATGCGCGAGCGCGAACGCCAGTGCGAAGTGCGACAGCGGCACACCGCACTCGGCGGCCAGCAACCCGAGCGAATCGAGCACGTCGAACTTCCGCTGGATCTCGGTGCGCTCGTACGCCCACCATTGATCGGATACGAACCCGCGAAACGCCCGCGAGTCGGGCTCGGGCGCCGCGTCGCGCCGATACTTGCCGGTGAGCCAACCGCCGTTCAGCGGGCCGTAAACAATGGCGCCCACGCCATGGCGCAGACACGCCGGGAACAGCGCTCGCTCGGCATACCGACTGAAGATCGAATACGGCGGTTGCTCGCTGACCGGGCGCACAAGTCGGGCCCGCGTCGCGGTCCACTGACACTCGACGAGTTGCTCCGCAGCGACGCCACTGTGGCCGACCATGCGCACCTTGCCCGAGTGCACCAGGTCATCCATGGCCGAGAGCGATTCTTCGAGGTCGGTGTTCGGGTCGAGGCGGTGCAGTTGGTAGAGGTCGATGTGGTCGGTGCCGAGGCGCCTCAGCGATTCCTCACAGGCTCGAACGATCCACCGACGAGAACCACCGCGCTTGTTGAGGTCGCGCCCACGAGGGAAGTAGCACTTGGTCGCGACGACCACGTCGTCGCGACGCCCGCTGCTGGCGAGCGCCCGGCCGACAATGGTCTCGGAGTCACCGGAGCTGTAGCCGTCGGCAGTGTCGACGAGGTTGACGCCTGCGTCGAGCGATTGATGGATCATCCGGACGCACTGTTCGGCGTCCGTGTTGCCCCCGCGGCCGAACATCATCGTGCCGAGCGCAACGGCCCCCACGTGCACACCACTTCGTCCGAGCAGGCGATATTCCACGGTCGAAGCCTCGCGCATCCGGCTGACGCGAGCGCCGCCGATGACCGCGGGGGTGAGCCGGAGATCGTGACCCCGGCCGATACACTGTAAATGAAACCAGTTTCACTTTGGTTCCGTGGAGGGCCCCGAATGAGCATCCCTGGTGTCGACCTGCTCGACCTCGATCGATTCCAGCGCCTCGAGCATCACGCGATGTTCGAACGGCTTCGCCAAGAGGCACCGGTCTACTGGACCGACCATCCGCTGCCCGGCGCAGCTGGCTTCTGGTCGGTCTCGCGCCACAAGGACCTCATCGCAGTCAACCGCGACACCGCGACCTACTCGTCCGAGGCGGGCGGGATCAGCATCCTCACCCCCGACGAGATGGAGGGCGAGGCCGGCGGTACCGACCCACGCGGCCTCATGATGCTCTACACCGACCCGCCGAAACACACGCGCTACCGGCTGCTCGTGAACAAGGGCTTCACGCCTCGCATGATCGGCCTCATCGAGAAGTACCTGCAGCACCGCG
>CAFABA010000004.1_pt1 | contig 44704 bp, 45 predicted proteins | sample 7267731 | NCBI WGS metagenome assembly CAFABA01 (sample SAMEA6814000, study PRJEB35770) | uncultured Acidimicrobiales bacterium | biome: Freshwater; feature: Freshwater reservoir; material: water | place: Czech Republic | collected 2017-08-18 | depth 30m m | reverse complement strand
CGCCGCGTCACGCCCAGAGTCGGCGGGCGACGTCGGCCCACAATTCGCGGTACGCGAGCGCGGATTGGCTCCGAGGCGCGAACACGGCGACTGGCGCGCGCTCGATGCCCATGCGTTCGATGACGCTGGTGCTCGCAATCACGGTGGGTAGATGAGCCGGTACACGTTCGAAGATCTCGGCGAGGAAGTCGCGCTGGAGCTTCTTTCGGCGGTCGATCATCGAGACGAAAGGCAGCACCAGGGGGCGATCGGCGTCGGCGAGAAAGCTGATGAGCTGATCGAGCGTCCGCATGGACAACGTGGTGGGAACGGTGGGTACGAGCAATGCGTCGCACGCGGCGAACACGCTCTCGCTGGTGAGCGTGATGCCCGGCGGACAGTCGAGGATGGCGATGTCGTACTGGTCGGCCAACGGCTCGAGGAGTGTCGTGATGCGCCGTGTCGGGCGTTTGCGCGTGTCGAGGTGGAGGTCGAGGTTGCGCATGGAGAAGTCGGCCGGCACGAGGTCGAGGCCGAGATGGTCGGTCGCTCGGATGTGTGCGGCGAGCGACCCGTTCGATTCGATCAGTCGCTTCGCGCCACCCTTCACGGTCGGCTTGATGCGAAAGAAGAATGTTGCCGCGCATTGCGGATCGAGATCCCATAGCAGCACACGGTTCCCGGCGCGCGTGGCTTCGTAGGCAAGGTTGACCGCAGTGGCCGTCTTCCCGACCCCGCCCTTGATGTTGTATGTGGCGACGACCTTCATCGTGGTCCACGTCCCAGGGCGCGTTCGAGGTCGTCGCGCGTGTCGTCAATGTCGTATGCGGCGAACCGCTCCGCGAACTCGGCGCGGGCTGCTCGGCGCCGCTGGTCGATGCGCTCGGTGAGCTGGCCGACGGCCAACATCGTGGCCGACCTTTCGCCCCGCTCGTGCAACTCGTCGGCGATCTCGCGCAGCGTGGCGACGTGGACCTCCGCGTCCTGGTGCACGCCGAGGTTGTCCTGCAGGACCTTTAGCCGTCGCACGAACGTCTTGCGGGGCTTCTCCGACAGCACCGATCCGAAACACTCGATGAGGTAGCGAAGCTTCTTCGCGTCCTTGCGGAGGTCGTGGACGTGCTCGGCTGGCGTGTCTGATCGGATCAAACGTCCGGCCTCCACCAGGCGAGTGTGTGCACTCATGATGCGCTTCGCGACCACGTCGATGAGGGGATCGTGGGCCGCCGGTGCTGGTTCGTCGCCATCGTCGATCGGGCCGGCGAGCCAGAGTCGCCACTGCGTGACGAACGCGGTGGTGGTGGGCGCGCGCAACGCGTCGTTGAGTTCGCGGTGCGCGGCGATCTGTCGTTGCCGCAACAGCGCCCGAACCGGCTCGAGCGCGGACACGATGTCGGGGGCGAGCCCGTCGGTGTAGGTCGGCCATTCGACGATGTACACGTCGAGATCACGCGACGGTCCGGTCACCGATCCGAGTTGGGCGAACTCGGTACGGGCCTTGCTGAGCATGTGGCTCGGCAGCACCTTCTTGGCTTCGCCGAGCACGGTGCGAGTGCGGCGCACGGCGATCCGAAGGTCGTGGAGGAACTCGATGTCTGTCTCATCGATCGTGCCCTGCCAGTTCGCGGCGATCGTGTTCGCCAAGCCCGTGAGCACTTCGCAACAACCATCGATGGCCAGCATGGCTGGATCGAGCACGATGTCGGACGGCCCGGGGTACCCGCCGATGTGTATCTGGGCGACGCGGGCAGCTTCGGCGAGCGTGTCGTGATCGAGTTGTGCCAACCCGAGACCGGCGAGCGTTGCGAACGTCTTTCGTGCGTGCTTCTCGAAACCGCGAAGCGTCTCCACCTCGACCGTGCACGGAACCATCGTGAGACCGTCATGACCATCGATGCTGAGTTGCTCCCAGATCGTGGCGGCGGCAACGATTTTCCCGTCGGCGTCGCGACGCGATGCGCTCGTGCATCGCGTTCGCACGCGAACAACAGCGAGCAGCGCCCGATCCTCCGCCGCTTCGGCGACGCGCCGGCGAAACGGACCGGCCGGCAGTTGGTCGGTCACGCTCGGCGCGGCGGCAACGAGGAGCACTGCGGTCGCCGTATCGACGCCCGACAGGACCAGTTCGGTCGCGTGTCCGACGCGACTTTCCAGCCGGAGCCCCGCGGTGTGCAGTCGTCCATCGAAGGTGTCGAGCAGTGTCCGCTCGATGGTCCGTACTGGTTCGAGTACGAACCCCGCGTTCGCCAACGCCGTGGCGACGTCGTGGGGCGTGTGCTGCGCGGCAGCAAAAGTCGTGCTCATCAGGCCCGTCACCAGCCAGAACGTAGCGGCGTTGGTCATACTTGACCATGGCATTTGAGATCGAACGCAAGTTCCTCCTCCGTGGGGATCCCGCCTCCCGGCTCGGAAACGAGGTCGGCGAGCATCTTCGACAGGGCTACCTCGCCATCGATCAGGCCGTCGAGGTGCGGGTGCGCATCGGCTCCGAATCGGCGGCCGTCACGGTCAAGGCCGGGCGCGGCGTTGTCCGTACCGAGGTCGAGATGCCGATTGCGGCTGACGAAGCCGAGGAGCTGTGGATCCACACCATGGGCCGCAGAATCGAGAAGACCCGCTACCGGATCGACCTCGCAGGAGCCGGCCTCGATCGCCGCGCCGACGTCGCCGAGGTCGACATCTACCACGGCAGCCTGGCGGGCTTGTCTGTGGCCGAGGTCGAGTTCGCGTCCGAGTCATCGGCCGCGGAGTTCGTGCCTCCGCATTGGTTCGGTCGAGAGCTCACGGGCGACGACCGGTGGAGCAACGCGCAGTTGGCGCGCCATGGACTGCCGGAAGAGTTCATCAACGGGTCGCCGTAAGTTCAGAGCTTCGCCATGTGGCGTTCACCGAGGCTCCGCGGTTCAACGGCAGTGACTGTCTACGGTGGTCGGATGGCGCAAACCGCTGGAGGGGTCATCTGGCGCGTTGCGCACCGTTGGCACATCGAGGTACTTGTCGTGCATCGCCCGAGGCATCGCGATTGGTCATTGCCGAAGGGGAAGCGAATGCCCGGCGAGTCGGCCCTCGATTGTGCGCTGCGCGAGGTGTACGAAGAAACCGGTCTGGTCTGCGTGGCCGGCGAGGAGTTGCCCACGGCGATGTACCGCGGGCGCAAAGGGCGCGTCCGCAAGGTTCGCTACTGGTCGATGCAGGTGCAGGACGGAACCTTCCGCAAGAACGACGAGGTCGACGAAGTGCGTTGGCTGCGCGTCGATCAGGCGACGGAGGTGCTCACCTACGAACACGACGTGCTCGTGATCGGCGCGCTACGGGTGCTCTGTGCCGCCAGCGCCTGAGACCATCCCCGAGCCTTCGTTCCTGATGCGCCGAAGCGGCATTCCCGGTGCGGATCCACTGACCTCGGCTGACACAGTGGTCTTGTGAAAGTTCCTCGCCTCCCCGGGCTACATAATCTGCGACCGAATTCGCGTGCCGACCTCCGGGGCGACCTCGTGGCCGGCGTGGTCATCACTGCGTTCCTCATCCCCGTGGGCATGGGCTACAGCCAGGCCGCCGGCCTACCGCCGGTCTACGGCCTGTACGCCACGATCATCCCGCTGCTCGTCTATGCAGCGTTCGGACCTTCGAGAATCTTGGTGTTGGGGCCCGACTCGTCGCTGGCGCCGCTCATTGCCGCGACCATCGTGCCCCTCGCAGCGGGCAACCCCGATCGGGCGGTGGCGTTGGCCAGTGCACTCTCGATCGGCGCAGGGCTGATCGCTATCGCTGCGGGCATCGGTCGGTTCGGGTTCGTCACCGAGTTGCTGTCGATGCCGGTGCGCGTCGGCTACCTCAACGGCATCGCTGTTGTCGTTATCGTCGGGCAGTCGCCGAAGCTGCTCGGCGTGTCGGTCGAGCACAGCGCGCCGGTGAGCGCGTTTGTCGACCTCATCCGCGCCGCCGGCGATGTCGACCGTGTGCCGGTGATGGTCGGGCTGGTGTCTCTGGCTGCGATGATCGTGATGCGACTGGTGGCCCCCCGCGTGCCGCGGTCGCTGCTGGTCGTGATCGGGAGCATCATCGCCGTCAAGATCTTCGGCCTCGAAGGCCAGCTCGTGCTGGTGGGATCGCTTCCGGCCGGGTTCCCGTTCCCCGCCCTTCCGAGGGTCGGGTGGGCGGATTTCGGCAAGTTGGCTGCCGGGTCGTTCACCATCGCCGTGGTGTCGTTTGCCGATACGAGCGTGTTGTCCCGGGCGTATTCGAAGCGCCTCGGTCAAGGCGTCGACCCCAACGCCGAGTTCATCGGGCTGGGTGCCGCCAATGTGGCGGCCGGCTTCTTTCAGGGCTTTCCCGTTTCGGCCAGTCAGTCTCGGACCCCGGTCGCCGAGGCCGCAGGGGCCAAGACCCAGCTGACCGGCGTCGTCGCGGCCATTCTGATCGTCGTGCTCCTGGTGGCGGCCCCGGGTCTCCTCGCGTCGCTCCCGATCGCCGCGCTGGCCGCGATCGTGATGTTGGCGGTGATCGACCTGATCGACGTGCCGACGGTGGTGTCGCTCGCCCGCGGGCGGCGGAACGAGTTCATCCTCTCGATGATCGCGTTCGTCGGGGTGGTCATCGCCGGCGTGCTGTGGGGGATCGGAATCGCCGTCGCGGTCTCGCTCCTCGCGTTCGTGTCACAAGCCTGGCGCCCGCACGTCACGACGCTCGTGCGCATCAAAGGCGTGAGCGGCTATCACGACATCGACCAGCATCCCGAGGGCACCCAGATTGACGGCTTGCTGCTGTTCAGCTTCGGCGCGCCGCTGTTCTTCGCCAACGCCGACGGCTTTCGGTCGGAGATCATCCAGCGGGTCGAGGAGACATCCGATGTCCGCTGGGTCATCGTGACGGCCGAGCCGATCACTCGCATCGATGCCACGGCCGAGGCCATGATCAACGAGCTTCACGCCGATCTTGCCGAGCGCGGCATCGAGCTCGGGTTCGCCGGATTGAAGAGTGTCGTACGTGACCAGATCGCGCCCGGCGGCACCGTCGCGCTGATCGGCGCCGACCGCTTCTTTCCGACCATCGGTGAGGCGATCAGAGCCTTCGTCGAAGAGACCGGCAGCGACTTCATCGACTGGAAGACGCAGCCGCCAGACCCGTCGTGACTCGCTGGATCAGACCCGCTCCGGCGCCCAAGGTTTTCTGGTGGAGACGATGGGAATCGAACCCACGACCCCCTGCTTGCCAACCAGTTCAATGCGTGCAGCGACGTGCACGCGAATACGCTGGAATCCAGGCAGCAGTAGGGCAAGCGGGCATCGGTGTGCGTCGCTGTGTAGGGTCGTGCGGGAGGGGTTTGGCTCCCCGTTTGGCTCCCACCGACCAGCGTTTCTTTCGCCTACCGCAGCGACCCCTGGCTCCCTGAACCCCGTGTCTCTCGCAGAGTGAGAGTTTGGCTGCTACGCGTGGCATTCGGCAGATTCCGGCTCCGTCCGATAGCGACGGCGGTTCAGGGTGGTGTCGGCGGCTGGTTTAGGGTGTGTTGGTGCACGGCGCCCGTCGCGTTCGTCGGGGGGTAACCGCCGAGACGCTGATCGTCGCCGTCGGCGGGGTTCATCGCGTTGCGAGGTGGGGGAGCCGTCGGTGCTACCGGCCATGACCAGCGAGCAGAAGTCCCGTTGCACCCGCGCGTTGGCGATCGCGATCGGCCTCGCGTCGCCGGTGTGCTACCTCGTGCTTGCGCACACCCACGGGCGTCTGAACCGCATGTGGTTCATGGTGGACCTCGACGTGTATCGGTGGAGCGGTATGCCGGTCGTGAGCACGAAACGCCTGTACACCGCGAAGTACTCGGGCTTCTTGAGCTTCACGTACACCCCTTTCGCGGCGGTCCTGTTCGCGCCGCTGCATCTCGTGAACCTCCGCGTTCTTCGTTGGGGCAGCGCGCTCGCGAATCTCGGCGCGCTGTTCTTCTCGATCGACGTCGTCACAAAGCACTCGGGCGGTGATTCACGGTTGTCGAGTTCGGCTCGCCGCGACGTGTGCTGGCTGCTGTTCGCGGTGTGCGTCTGGATGGAGCCGGTGCAGCAGACACTGCGATTCGGTCAAGTGAACCTGTTCCTGATGGTCGCCATGCTCGCCGACCTCACTCGCCCGGAAGACTCCCGGTGGCGTGGTGCCTTCGTCGGGATCGCGGCCGGTATCAAGCTCACGCCGGCGATATTTCTGTTGTTCCTCATCGTGAGCGGTCAGCGACGCGACGCGAGACGAGGTATTGCGGCTGCCGCCCTCACGGTGATCGTCGGCTGGTTGCTGCTGCCGCGAGCTTCGTACGCGTTCTGGATCCAGCATCGGTTCGCTCAGAGCTCGCGCGTCGGCAGCATCCGGTTCGTTGCGAACCAGTCGACCTACGGCGCTATAGCACGCATGATGGGCGGACGATTCGCCGTGCCGTCGCTCTACTTCTCGGTCGCCGCCGCGGTCCTGGTGCTCGGCATGAGTCAGGCGGTGCGTATCCACCGGTCGGGTCATGTGGTGCCGGCCCTCTGCTGGTGTGGCTTCACCGGCTTGCTGGTCTCGCCTATCTCGTGGTCGCACCATTGGGTGTGGGTCGTGCCGTTCATCGCGTGGGCGGCCATGCGTGCGATGCAACGTCGCTGCGGCGCCGCGCTGCTCGCGCTCGGTACGGCCGCGACGTTCGCCGCGTGGCCGATGCGCGGTGCAACTTCGATCACCATGCCGTACGGCGTGATCTGGTTGACACAGCGGGCCGACCGCCTGGGCCGCACCTGGAGTGTCTCGTGGCTCACCGAAAACCTCTACGTGCTCGTGGCGCTGACCGTGATGGTCGTATTCGAGCTATGGCAACGAATCGGACCGTCGCTCGGCTCGCGTATCACCGGGAACGACCTACTGGACGCGGCCCAAGAGCGCGACTCATCGCAGATGTGATTCGGCCTGGGTTTGACGTGTGCTCGTCGGATTGGATTTTTCAAGCCGCTCGAGCTCGACCGGTTGGCTGTCGGCCAGTGAGCTACTTCTCGGCCAATGTGATCGACACTTGCCTATGGGGTGAGTAGGGAGACATGGCGATGGATCTCCTCGAGGAGATCGGTGTTGTGCTTCACAGCGATCGTGAGCTCGGTGTTTTCCTGAAGCAGGCGTTTGATCTCTTCGGTGTTCTTCTCGGTGTGTATGGCGATCTCCGATGAGATCGCGTCGGCGCGCTTCGCGGCGATCAGCAACGCTGCGGCTTGAACGCCTGCGAGCATCGACAAGAAGAGGTTGAGAAGGATGTACGGGTAGGGGTCGAAGCCGTGCTTACCGTTGTTGCCCCCGAGGTAGAAGATTGAGTTGACGATCGCCCACAGGATCATGATTCCGAAGAAGCTGAACACGAAAGGCCACGAGCCCATGATGTTGCGCATGCGATCGGCGGCGCGTTCGCCCGGTGTCAGCTGCTCGCCGGAGCGGACGCCGGCATGCCGATGCCATTGCGATGTCGAACCCTTTGGTTGCATGGTGTGATTTTGCCACACAATCGACTTGCTCAGTGGGCGAGCCAACGCAGTTTCGTCGTCTGGTGAGACCGCGCCCGGCCTCACCTTGATCGATCGGGCCTGCCGCTATCCACGGTCCGGATCCACTCAATCGTCCGCTGATCGCCTTCGCCTCCCAACACCTCAAACCTTTCTTTTGGGAGACGTAACCAACCCCTGGACCGTGCTTTGCGACTCTCTCGCAGCGCGAGATGGCGAAACACCGTTTCTTTCGCTCGCCCGCAGCGACCCCTGACCCCGTAAACCCCGTATCTCTCGCAGAGTGAGAGATTGGCTGCCACGCGTGGCATGCGGCAGATCCCGGCTGCGTCCGATCGTGGCCGCTGTCTCACCTTCGACGCCCGCCGAGACGCACTTAGCGCACCGGCTCCTCGCATCTGCCCCAAGAGTTCGCCGGTCGGCCTGCTGTCCGACGCGGCCTAGACAACTTCGCCTGGAACCATACAAATGCCTCTGACGACCAACTGGGAGAAGATCGTGTCCACATCATCAAAGCGGAGATTCCGCCGTGTGTCGGGGCGCATAGTCGCTGCGGCGCTGTGCGCTACCGTCGTCGGACTCTCGGGTCCCGACGCCGGGGCAACCGTAGGTGACACCGTCACCTTCGCGAACATCGGGGATGTCCCATACACCTCGGCGCAGACCGCGCTCATGGCGAACTTCACGGCGCACATCAACGCCGATCCGGACGTTTCGTTCGTCGCCCACTCCGGCGATTTCAAGGGTGGAAGCGACGTGTGTACCGACGCCGCGTTCAACAGTACGTTCGCGTCGTTCCAGACCTTCGCCGATCCGTTCTGGTACACGCCCGGCGACAACGACTGGACCGATTGCCACCGGAACAACAACGGGAACTTCCAACCAGCGAATCGCCTGGCGAAGGTTCGATCGCTCTACTTCGCGACTCCCGGCCAGACTACCGGCGGTACCCCGATGGCGGTGACCACCCAAGCCAACTCCGCGGTGGTCGCGGACAACGTGCATGTCGAGAACACCTGGTTCAACAAGAAGTGCGTGACCTTCGGTGCGATCCACTCGGTGAGCAGCAACCAGGGTTACCTCGATCCGAACTACGCGACCAACTCGTCGACTTACCCCGTGGAAACAGTGGGCGAGAAGGCCGCACGCTACGCTGAGGTAGACGCTCGCATCGCCGCCGATGTGCGCTGGCTTGACGCGATCTTCGCCGCGGCCGACGCGAACGTCAGCGACGCAGTGGTCCTCATGATGCAAGCCGAACCATCGCTCGGCCCGGTCGACAACGACAAGGTCTTCGGCACTGAGTTCGTGGACATCCACAACAAGATCTATGCGCTCGCGGCGTCGCACCCCAACATGCAGGTCGTCATTGCGCACGGTGATCAGCACAACAACCTGTGGCAACCCAACTACGGTGGTTCGACTGCGCCGAACATCGCGCGGCTCGAAAACTGGGGATCGAACACCGGTGGCGTACTGGCCGTGACCAAATGGCAGAAGGTCACCGCGACATGCGGTACTCCTGGGACACCGGCAACCTTCTCCGTCGTCGACCAGACCGTGCAGGCGATACCTTCGCCAGTAGTTCCCGAAGGCCCGCTCACCCTCGGTGTGCTGACCATCGGCGGCGTCGGTGCGGTGTACCTCGCCCTTCGTGGCCGGCGCCGCAGCAATTCCGCGTTCGCCTGAAGCATCGGTGGTGCACGTGCGCCGTACGCGGCGCTCGTGCACCACGCCCCGGCAAGCGCCGACCGCCGTGTGCCCAGCCGTGATCATGCGCGACAGACGGTCGCGATGCGCTCTACCGGCGGCCGCCTACTGCTCGCCGGACCATCGCTGCGTGATCCGAGCTTCTATCGCACGGTCGTGCTGAACACGGCATTCGATGCGTTGCCCGAGGCGAACCGGGTGCTCGGCGACTCGAACGACTGGGCGTCCTCAATGGGCCAACTGAGCCTTGATCCACCGATTGCTCGAGTGTGAGGTAGGTCGCGTATCCGCCCGAAAAGCCCCCTGGACTGGGACGATGTCGGTATCTGACGCCGCATCGTTCGACCAACCAGGAGACACTTTCCGTGAGGCGAGTATCGCATTCGCTCGACCGCGCAGGGCTGGAAGTGGCTCGGCTACGGGTCGCGGCGAGCCACCCGTGAAAGGTTTGGCTGCCCACGCCGCGCCGCAATCGGCACACACCACCAAAACCCTTGCAAACACTGGTGGAGACGATGGGAATCGAACCCACGACCCCCTGCTTGCAAAGCAGGTGCTCTAGCCAACTGAGCTACGTCCCCCGGTGCAACGCCTCTGAACAGGAGATCACACGGACCTGTCCAAAGCTGACGAGTCGGGTCTCGGGAGTGCAGACCGTCACGACCCGCAGAACACTACCAACCTCGGCGCCTACCTCGAAACGCTCACGGCCGTGCTCCGCGCGGCAGGTCGAGGATCGCGGCTGCTTGGGCGGGGGAGGCAATGGGCCGGCCCACGTCGGTCGCCAGCTGTACGGCCTGAGCGATGAGCTCCTCGTTCGTTGGGGTGCCCGGACCTGCGTAATCCTCGAGTCCGATCTTGAGGTGCCCGCCAGCCTCGAGTGCGAGTCGGGCTACCGGGGTTGCGAGGAGGTCGCCACCCACGGCTGACACCGACCACGGAAGCGAGGAGCCTTCCAACATCTCGAGGTAGGCCGCAAACGCCTTCGCGGTCGGCGGCAGCCCGAACGACACACCCTCGCCGCGGGCGAAGTATCCGTTGGTCCCGCCGAAATACAGTTTTAGCATCGCCCCACGTGGCAGGCGCCCGGCCCGCTCGAACGCGAGGGTGTGGTTCAGCCATGTCGGCTCGTAGATGGACACGCTGGGACCGAGGCCGAGCCTTTCGCACAACGCGAACCCTGCGTGGATGTCAGCCACGCTGTTGACGTACGGGCCGAGGCCGGGCGCCGGCAAGCCGTCCTCGTCAGCCCAGGTGACGTTCACGCATCCCGGATCGACGATTCCGATGCGCAACCCGATCACATCAATGAGCGGCGCGAAGTGCGCGAGCCGCTCGGCCATGTCTGGGCCCAGCTGCTGTGTCGGGTAGAGCAACGCGTCAGGATGCCGGTCGAGCACCGGGCGCCATGACTCGGCATAGAGACGCACAGCAACTTCGCGTGGCAACTCGATCGAGTCGTTGTGCGCGTGGATGATCGCCGCGCCCGCGTCGATGCAGCGGATCGCCACACGGGCGACCGCTTCGGGTGTGCGTGGTACGTGTGGATTGCGCTCGGTCGAGGTGAGGCCGTTGATGGCCGCTTCGATGATCACCGGTTGACCGGCTGGGGTCACGAGAAACCTCCTGGGATCGAGACGCGTGCGGTGGAGGGAGGTCTAGCTGAACTGGTGCCGTTCATGAGGCGAGTCGTGCGCGCTTGCTCGGTGGCTCGTCATCCACAACACTCGACGACGCCACCGAGTGGCGGGAGAGTTGGGCCTCATGCAGACCGAACACGTAGATCGGCCGCGTACCGCGTTCGTATCGGGGGCGAGTCGCGGCATCGGGAAGTCGTGCGCGGTGTTTCTCGCACGCGCCGGCTTCGACGTCGCGATCACCGCCCGTACCGTGCACGACGGCGAGGTGCGCGAACACTCCCCGACGGTCCATGGTTCGGATTCCAGCCCGCTCCCGGGAAGCCTCGAGGAGACCGCCGCGAGCATCACAGATCTTGGGCGCACCGCGCTCGTGCTGCCGGCAGATCTCCTCGATCACGGATCGCTCGACGAGGCGGCCGCGCGCACGCTCGCAACCTTCGGCCACATCGACGTGGTCGTGCACAACGGCCGCTACGTCGGCCCCGGTCACATGGATCGGTTCGTCGACACGCCGATCGAGCTCCTGCGTCACCAACTCGAAGCCAATGTGCTCGGGCCGCTGGTGTTGAACAAGACGTTCCTCCCCGCGATGGTCGCGCAGGGATCGGGCACGATCGTCATGATCACGTCGGCTGTCGCCTACGCCGACCCGTCGAGCGCGGCAGGCGAAGGGGGCTGGGGGATGGGCTACGGCCTCTCCAAGGCTGCCGTGCACCGCATCGCCGGGTTCATCGAAGTCGAGTACGCCGGCCAGGGCATCCGCACGTTCAACGTGCAGCCGGGCATGATCGACGCCGAGCGCACGCTGCTCGAGAGTGGCCGTTTCGGATTCGGGGGTTGGGGGGCACCGCCCGACGTGGTCGGCGCCGTCGTGCGTTGGTTGGTCACGCACCCCGACGCCGACCGCTACCGCGGCGCCAACGTCGAAGCGCAGTTTTTGTGTCACGAGCTCGGTCTGCTCCCCGAATGGCCCGGCCCCAACGCCAACCGCGCGGGTCTGCGCTACGACCGATCGGCCGAACAGCTCCGCGATTTCGAAGAGCAACTGGTCGCCACCTTGAACGACAGGACCGTGTCATGAGCCATGCCGTGTTCGGCGATTACATCTCCGCCGATTCGCACATCACCGAGCCCGAAGCGGCCTACGCCGACATCGACCCGAGGTTCCGCGACCGCGCGCCCAAGCTCGCGCACCTTCCTGGCATGGGCGCGACCATCATCGTCGACCCCGATTCGCCCGATGCGGCCTACTGCCCGTTCGGGCGCATCGCCGCAGCGGGTCGGACCCACATCGAACGGCCCGATGGCTGGCACTGGGACGAGCTGCATCCTGGCGGGTACGACGCGAAGGCGCGCCTCGAGGAACAGCGTGCCGACGGCTTCGCGGCCGAGGTCATCTTCCCGTCGGTGGGCATGGTGCTCTGCGCCCACCCCGACATGGACTACAAGGTGGCGTGTTTCGAGGCGTACAACCGGTGGATCGCCGAGTGGTGCGACATCGCACCGGATCGTCTGCTGGGCGTCGGGCAGACCGCGGTGCGCACGCCCGATGATGCCATCAAAGATCTCGTGGCCATCAAGGAGCTCGGGCTGCGCGGCGTGATGCTGCCCGGCTTCCCCGGGCTGGAGGATTGGCACCACGAGATGTACGACCCGCTGTGGGAAGCGATCATCGACCTCGAGCTGCCGGTGTCGTTCCACATCCTGACTTCGGGCGAAGGGCGTCGGTGGCGAGGCCCGGGCATGAACGGCTTCCTCGGCATCTTCCACGCCAACCAGGACCTGCTCGGCACGCTCATCTTCGGTGGTGTGTTCGAGCGCCACCCTGATCTTCGCGTCGTGTGCGTCGAGGCCGACGCAGGGTGGGCACCCCACTTCATGTTCCGCATGGACACGCTGTACAAGCGCCACCACAAGTGGATCGGCAAGGTCGCCATGGCGCCTGGCGGTGCGGGCAAGGAGTACGACTCGCTCGGGCGGCTGCCGTCGGAATACTTCAAGGAGAACATCTACGTGACGTTCCAAGACGACGAAGTCGCGCTGCGATCACTCGACATGCTGAATCTCGACCGCTTGTTGTGGGCCAGCGATCATCCGCACTCCGACTCGACCTGGCCCAACTCCGAGGCGATGCGCAACCGCTTCGCTGATCTGGTGACCGAGTCACAACTCGACCGCATCGTCCGCGACAACGCGGCGTCGTTGTACAAGATCGCGACGTGAGCTCGTCGTCCGACTCGCCGGCCACGCTCGGGCGACCTGAAGTGCGCGGCGGCCCGTTCGCGATCGACGACGAACTCCTCGGACTTCGCGACGCGGTCGCCATCGTCACCGGCGGCGCGCAAAGCATCGGACGAGGATGCGCAGTCGCGCTCGCTCGCGCCGGTTGCCACGTCATGATCGCCGATCTGGCCGACGGCAGTGACGCCGTGCGCGAGATCCACGCGCTCGGCCGCGACGCGATCTTTCATCGCACCGACGCGCGCACGAAGACCTCCGTCGAGGAGATGGTCGCAACGACCACGGCGTACTTCGGCCGGCTCGACGTGGCGGTGAACACGGTGGGCAGCACCAAAGGCCCCCAGCCCTTCCTCGACATCGAGCTCGACGATTGGGATGACGTCGTGACGCAGAACCTGTCGACCGCGATGCTGTGCACGCAGGTCGAAGCGTTAGCCATGATCGAGCACGGCAGCGGCGGCAGCATCATCAACGTCTCGTCATTGAGCGGCTTGGTCGCCGCGCCGAACGCCGCCGGGTATGGCGCGGCCAACGCAGGCGTAGTCCACCTGACACGCTCGGCCGCGCTAGAACTCGGCCGTTACGGCATCCGGGTCAACTGCATCGTTCCCGGGACGCATCGCACCGAAGCAGTGGTCAAAGCAGAGGCCGCGAACCCCCAGATCGCGGAGTGGATACGGGTGGTGGGCGCGTCGACTCCGCTCGGCCGCCTCGGCGACGTGGCGGAGACGTCGGGTGTCGCGGTGTTCCTCGCGTCGCGCCTGTCGGCGTACGTGACCGGGCAAGAGATCGTGTCGGATGGTGGAGTGCAGCACACCACGTCACGCCCACCGATGGGCATGGACGCAGAGGCTGAGGCCGTGCATGCGCTGCGCCGTCGGCCGGCGGGCGAACAGGCTGCACGCCGACGGTGACCGGTTGATCTCGATCGACGATGTCGACGATGCGATTCACACACGCCTACCCAGGGAGTGCCCCGCGCATCCAGATCGTGGCCGTGCGTCGGTGCGCGATCACCCAGTTGCCGTCGTGGCGCACCAGCTGATCGAAGTAGCGCATGCCCAGCGTGAGGTCGCCCTCGGGCGCGTCGGGCTCACGCAGTTGGTACACGACCGCATAGGTGTCGGTGGATGCCTCGTCGGCGCCCGCGGTGAAGGTGACGAGCGGATCGCCGAGCACGTGCATGCTTCCCGCGAACACCGCCGAGGCGTTGCGCATCCCGTCGAGGTACGGCCCGATGGCTGCAGTGCCGCGCACGCCTTCGACCTGCGCCTCGGGGTGAAAGAGGGTGCCGACCGTGTCGATGTCCCTGGTGTCGACTGCTCGTGCGTAACGCTGGGTGAGGCTGCGGATTGCTTCGAGATCGGTGATGTACTGCACGGCGTCGGTCATGGCGCGAACAGTACCGGCGGGCGGCTTGCCGGTCGATCGGTCACAATGGCGGCGACCCACAAGCGAACGGAGCCAGCAAATGGCGCACGTTGATCCTCGTGACCGTGGCGATCTCCCCGAGTTCGAGGACTACTTCAGCTACCTTGACGACCACGCCGGTTACGTGCCGAACGCGTTCCTCACGATGGCGCGCCTGCCCGGATTGTTCCACGGGTACATGTCTTTCTCGAAGGCCCTCGGCGAGCTGCAGGGTGTCTCGGTCGAGATGAAGGTGCTCATGAGCCACATCGCCTCCAGCGCCTATGGCTGCCGCTTCTGCGAGGCGCACACCGCGCATACCGGCGTGATGCGTGGCGTGGCCGACGAGCGCATCGAGAAGGTCTGGGAGTTCGAGTCGAGCGACCTGTTCGACCAGTCCGAACGCGCGGCGTTGCGCTTGGCGCGCGACATGGGTCAGGTGCCGAACCAGGTGACGCAACAGCACTTCGACGATCTGCGCGAGTGGTTCACCGACGATCAGATCGTCGAGATGGTGGCGGCCGTGTCGCTCTTCGGGTTCTGGAACCGTTGGAACGACACCATGGCCACCGACCTCGAAGTGCCGATCGTGAAGGTCGCCGATGCCTTGTTGGCGGGCCGTGGATGGTCGCCCGGCAAGCACCGGGTCATGGAAACCGCCGCCGACCCGAACCGCTATACGCTCCCGAACCCCGGCGGGTACACCGACGCGCAATGGCGGCAACGCCAGGCGTATTGGGACGATCACCGCCCCACGATCACCAAGCCCGACGGGACTGTCATTCACCCCGACGGCACAATCATCGCCCCCGATTAGATCGTCGCGGACTTCCCGGGACCGACGCCCGACCACGTCCGAGCCTCGTCAGCAGCCGTGGGGTTCGCTCGTCGGCCACACGATCGGCAGGTGGATGATGCCGCGCGTCGAGCTCGCACCCCACACGATCGCGTCGCGGTCGGGGATCGAGTACTCGGGTAGCCGGCGCAGGATCTCCTCGAGCACCACCCGCGACTGCAGGCGCCCGAGCGGCGCGCCGATGCAGCGGTGCATGCCGACACCGAACGCGATGTGCCGGTTGGGTGCGCGGTCGAGCACCAACGAATCGGCGTCGGGGAACACGGACGCGTCGCGGTTCGCCGATGCCCACAGCAACATCGTGCGGTCGCCGGTGGCGAACTGTTGGCCGAAGCACTCGGTGTCGCGCGTGACCTTGCGGGCGATGCCCTGTACCGGCGCGATCATGCGCAAGAACTCTTCGACCGCCGATTCCATCAACTTTGGTTCGGCGATGAGTCGGGCGCGCGCCGGGCGATCGTCGTCGAGCATCAACAGCGCGCCGTTGATGAGATACGCGGTGGTGTGCAGCGCACCGAAGATCAGTTGCACCACCATGCGCACCTTCTCGTCGAGCGCGAGTGGACCGCCTTCGACATGGCTGTCACGCATGACCGTGAGGAACGTGTCATCCGCAGGCGCGACGTCGTGCGCGGTGAGCAACGCGATGACGTAGTCGTTGAGCTCCACGGCGGCCCGCACCGACCCGTCGGCGTCGGTGGTGTTGCCGAACACGATGGTGTCGACCCACTCGTGGAAGAGGTGGGTGTCGGTCATGGGTACGCCGAGCATGCGCGCCAACATGATGGTGGGTAGCGCGCTGGTGACCTCGTGCGAGATATCGCACTCGCCCCGGTCGGTGACCGCGTCGAGCAACTGGTTGGCGAGCTCGCGTACCGCGGGCTCCATGCGCTCGATGCGGCGCGGCGAGAAGTACGCAGCCATAACCAGGCGGTAGCGCCGGTGCTCGGGCGGATCGACCGTGATGGGCAGCGGTCGCGCCCCGTTCGGCGGGATCGCCAGCGCATCGCCGGCGCTCGAGAACACCTCATAGTTCTGCGCGGCTTCGTAGACGTCGCGAAACGTCGAGAGCACGTAGAAGCCGCCGTGTCGATCGCTGTGGTGCACCGGGCACTGTTCGCGCAACTGCGCGTAGCCCGGATACGGATCGATCATGAACGCGGGGTCGAAGTGATCGAACGGTTCCACGGTGTCGGGCGCGGTCACGAGCACCGCCTCACGAGCATCCGCACGCGCCGAACCGGTCGTTGCATCACCACCTCCCCAGGTGGCACCAACGTAGCTGACCTGCTCGAACTACGGTTTCGCCATGGACTACAGGGCGCGTCTCGAGGTTTACGCGAGAGCGCCATTGGCGCGCCGGTTCGAGGCCCGGGCCGAGCAGCTCGTGAACGCCATCCACCCCGGCCCGATTGACACGGCCATGGTGCAGCCGCAGTCATGGGGCGGGTCCGACATGCGCCTCGTGATGGCCAACATGATGCCGCTTGGTCGCATCGGCCGGCCCGAGGAAGTGGCCGAGATGGCCGAAATGGCCGAGACGGCCGAAATGGCCGAGACGGCCGTGTGGCTCGCGTCGGATGCGTCGAGCTACTGCACCGGGGCCGAGTTCGTGGTCGACGGCGGATACCTCGTCGGGCCGTTCGACGCGCTAGGCAACAACAGCAAGTAGATCGCGTACCAAAGCAGAACCGAGGGGCGTCAATGAACACGGGTACCGCTGACCACATCGCATTCGTGCAATCGTGTTGGCATCGCGAGATCGTCGACCGTTGTCGCGACTCGTTCCTCGAGACCATCGTCGCCGCCGGCGTGGCCCGCGATCGCATCGATCTGTTCGAGGTGCCCGGGGCGTTCGAGATCCCGCTCGTCGCGAAGCGGCTCGCGCAGACGGGCCGCTACCTTGCCGTGGTCGCGTCGGGTCTCGTGGTCGACGGCGGCATCTACCGCCACGAGTTCGTCGCCGGCGCGGTCATCTCGGGCCTCATGCAAGTACAGCTCGAGACCGGCGTGCCTGTGCTGTCGGCCGTGCTCACACCCCAGCACTTCCACGAGCACGACACGCACCAGCAGTTCTTCTCGGAGCACTTCGTGGTGAAGGGCGCCGAGGTCGCGAAGGCGTGCGCCGCCACGCTCGCCGTGCACGCCACCCTCGGCTGAGTAGTTTCGCCGACCCGAAGTCATCGCGATTTTGGTGTCGCACACCTGGTGAACGACGCCGTTCGAGGAGCTTGTTGCGCGATTTTGCCGCGTGGGGCGGACGAATCGCGCAACAAGCTCAGACGCGCAGGCGGCGAAGTGTCGCTACGACGCGCTGGCGGTCCGGTTGCGGCGACGGCGCGATCGACCACCGTCACCGCCGTTGGTGTTGGGTTCCCACTTGAAGGTGCGGGCCGCGACGACGGTGGCACCGACGCCCCACGCCAACATCACCATCAGGTGACCCGGTTCCCAGCCTGCGCCCGTCACCTGTGGCGACGGGAGGAACACGCTCTGGCACGCCTGGATGAGGTGGCGCACCGGAAAGAAGGCCGCCACCTTGGCCAGCGCGGTGTCGTTGTCGACGTAGCTGAACGCGCCCGAGATGAACAGCAGCGGGAACAAGATGATGTTGATGATGGCCGGTGCCGCTTCTTCGTTCGGCACGATGTTGGCGATCATGATGCCGCAGGCGCTGAAGCAGAACGCGCCGATGAGGAGCACCACGGCGAGCGTGAAGACCCGCGTGCCGAACTCGGGGAACTCGATGCCGAAGCCGACGATGCCCACGACGATGGTGACCACGGTGAGCAACGCCGCGATGATCACGACGTTGCCGATGATGCCGCCCATGTAGGTGAACACGGTCAACGGCGTGCCGCGCTTGCGCTTGAGGATCCCTTGGGCGCGGCGGAGCGACAACGTGAACGCCAGGTTCGTGTAGCACGCCGAGATGAGCCCGAACGCGACGATGGCCGGCACGTACTGCTGCACGAACTTGATGTTGCCGAGCTGCGCGATGCGGTCGCTGCCATAGAGCGACGAGAAGATCAACAGGAACATCAACGGGAAGACGAATGTGAACACGGCGGCCGGTGGGTTGCGCCAGAACTGCTTCTGCTCCCACTTGACCTGCTGGAGCACCTTCATGCGGTCACCTCGCTGGTGGGGTCGGCGGTAAGGCGCAGGTACACGTCCTCGAGCGACGGCTTGCGCACGTCGAGCCCATCGAGCAGCACGCCGCGCTCGACTGCCCAACTCGTGAGCCGGTGCAGGTCACGCGTGGCGTCCTCGGTCTCGAAACGGCAATGGCCGTCGGCCACGGTGAGCGCGAGCGGCACGCCGAGCAGGTCGGCCGGTGCCGCGAACGACACGATGGTCTTGTCGAGGTCGCGGCCGCCGATGTCCTCGGGCGTTCCCTCGGCCACGATGGCCCCCCGGGCGATGACGATGACCCGATCGGCGAGCATCTGTGCTTCGTCCATGTAGTGCGTGGTGAGCAGCACGGTCTTGCCCAGCGCGGTCAGGTTGCTCACGATGTCCCACGACTGGCGGCGGGCACTCGGGTCGAATCCGGTGGTCGGCTCATCGAGGAACAAAAGTTCGGGGTCGCCGATGAGCCCAAGTGCGACATCGAGGCGGCGTTGCTGGCCACCCGACAACGTCTTCACCCGGCTGGTGACCTTCTCGTCGAGACCGACGAGCGCGATGACCTCGTCGACATCGCGTGGCGCCCGGTAGTACTCGCTGTGCATCTGCACCACCTCGCGCACGGTGAGGTAGGCGTCGATGCCGCATTCCTGCAACACGATGCCGATGCGCTCGCGCAGGGCGACGCCACCCTTGGCTGGGTCGACGCCGAGCACCTCGACGTGGCCCGACGTGCGTTGGCGGTAGCCCTCGAGGATCTCGACGGTGGTGGTCTTGCCCGCACCGTTCGGCCCGAGCAGTGCGAGCACCTCGCCGTGACCGACCTCGAAGCTCACCCCCCGCACGGCGTCGTTGTCGCCATAGGACTTGCGCAGGTCGCGCACAGAGATCGCAGGGGTCATGGGTTCCTCAGGCCGAGAGCGGACGGCCGAAGGGCAGTTTGGTCTGCCACGTGCCGAGAAATGCTTCGGCCCGGTAGCACGAGGCCAAGAGTGGACCATCGGCGTGGCCGGCCACTTCGTCGAGGATGGCGCGCACCGTGGCGGTGGTCTCGGCGAGAAGGGCCGCGTCGTCGCGGCTCGCCGCGCCCCACGCGGCGAGCACCGGGCCGGCGAGCGTGACGAAGTCGGGCAACACTGCGATGCCCGCCCGCTGCAGTGCCGCGAGCGCCTTCGCAGTGACCGGGATGGTTGACGTGGGCACAACCGCCTTGGCCGTCAAGAACGCCGCGCCCTTGTGGTCGATTGCGCCGATCTTGGAACCCGCGAAGAGCACGTCGCACTCGACGCCGAGCACCTTGAACGCCGGGTCGGCCCCCTCGCCCACGAGGGCGGCGCCCGCGGCGAGATCCTCGGCGGAGAAGCCGTCGGGGTTGCGCAGCGAACCTTTGGCCGTAGCGATGCCAACTACCCGGGCGCCCTGCGCGAGCAGTTGCGCCACGAGCGCCTTGCTCGGGGCGCCGAATCCTTCGATGGCGACGCGCGCACCGTCGAGCCCGCCGAGTGAGTGCGCTGCCGCGGCGACCGCGCCCGCAGCCACGAGGGAATCGTGCTGCGCACCGGTGAGCGCGACCCGTGGGTCGTTGGTGCGGAGGCCCGCGAGGTCGGCCGCAGTGACGCCTTTGCCCGGGCCGATCAGCAGGGTTGTGGCCTGCGGGGCAAGCTCGGTCGCGAACGCGGCGATGGCATCGTCCTTGGCGTCGTCGGGCGCGTTGATGCCAGCCGACGCGCCGCCCCGTTGCATGCCGAGGGCCGCGTACGTATAGGTGAGCGAGCGCGCGAGGTCTTCGGCGCCACTCGGGAGGATCTTCGGACCTTGGCGGACGATGCCGGTAGAAACCGGTGCGTCGTCGAGATCGACGATGACGAATGCGTCGACGGTGGAGAGCGTGATGGTGCGCACCGGTCGAGGCTACCCCTCGGCGATGAGACGTTCTAACAACAGCTCGGGTTGGTCGGCCTGCACCCGATCGAGCCAGTAGGGGCTCTCGAACAACGCGAGCAGCGTGCCGTCGCTCTTCGCCAGCACGTCGACCCCGCGCATGGCCCGCAACACTGGGGCGCTGGCCGCATCGGTGCGGCGCGCCAGCTTGTAGGTGGTGTGCCGCAACTCGGTCGGAGCGCCGAACTCGTGCTCGAGACGCCACTGCGCGACGTCGAACTGCATAGGTCCCACGGCGGCGAGCACGGGCGCCTGATCGCCGAGGTCGGCGTCGCGCAGCACCTGCACCACGCCCTCCTCGTCGAGCTGGTTGATTGCCTTGCGGAACTGCTTGAACCGGCCGGTGTCGCGCACGCGCGCCACCGCGAAGTATTCGGGCGCGAAGCTCGGCAGCTTGGGAAACTCGACCGGATCCTCGAAGTACAGCGTGTCGCCGACGCACACGTCTGTTGCGTTGACCAGCCCGACCACATCGCCGGGGAACGCTTCTTCGACGGTCGCCCGCTCCTGGCCGAACACGGTGTGCGCGTACTTGGTCGCGAAGGGCTTGCCGGTGCGACCGTGGGTGAGCACCATGCCTCGCTCGAACATGCCCGAGCACACGCGGATGAACGCGATGCGGTCGCGGTGCGCGGGGTTCATGTTGGCCTGCACCTTGAACACGAAACCCGACATCGCCGCATCGAGCGGGCGTTCCGTGCCTTCGACATCGATCCGCGGTGGCGGTGACGGCACATAGTCGATGACGGCGTCGAGCAACAGCCGAACACCGAAGTTGGTGAGCGCCGAGCCGAAGAACACCGGCGTCTGAGAACCGGAGAGGAATTCGTCGCGATCGAACTCGGGCATCACGCCGTTGACGAAGTCGAGTTCGGCGTGGGCATCGTCCCAAACCGCGCCCTCTTCGACAGCTGCGCGGTCTGCCGGGACGAGTTCCTCGGCGGCGACCGTTGCGCCGCGCGCCGTTCGGGTGAAGCGGATGTAGTCGCCGTTGCGGCGATCGATCACGCCCCGGAAGTCACCGGCGATGCCGACGGGCCAGCACACCGGCGCGCAGACAAGGCCGATCTGCTTCTCGATCTCGTCGAGCAGTTCGAGGTGCTCGCGGCCCGGGCGGTCCCACTTGTTGATGAAGCTGAGCAATGGCAGGTTGCGGGCGCGACACACCTCGAACAGCTTGAGGGTCTGCGGCTCGATGCCTTTGGCCGCGTCGAGCACCATGACGGCGGCGTCGGCCGCCGCCAGCACCCGGTAGGTGTCCTCGGAGAAGTCGCGGTGGCCCGGGGTGTCGAGCAGGTTCACCACGTGGTCGCGGTAGGGGAACTGCAACACGGTCGAGGTGATCGAGATGCCGCGTTGCTGTTCGAGGGCCATCCAGTCGGAGGTGGCCGAGCGGCGGCCTTCGCGCGCCTTGACCGCACCGGCCTCGGCGCTCAGAGCGCCGCCGTACAGGAGGAACTTCTCAGTGAGCGTGGTCTTGCCGGCGTCAGGGTGCGAGATGATCGCGAACGTGCGGCGACGAGCCGCCTCTCCAATGGGTGAAGGCACCCCGCAAGCAAACCGCGGAACGCGGAGGTCTACAACGTCCGGCGTGCGGAGTGATCGAGAGCCGGGGTCACGGCTCGCCCTCGTCGGAACGGTCGTCGTCGGCTTCGTCAACCGCAGCGGCGGGATCGGTAGCCGGTTCGTCGGGCAGGTTCTCGAGGTCGGCGACGATGCGGTCGACCTGGACGCGTGCCGCGTTGATGCGTGACCGACAGAACCGGATCAGCTCGCTGGCGCGCTCGACCTTGGTGGCCAACAGGTCGATGTCGAGCGCGTCGTCCTCGAGGTCGGCGAGCAGGTCTTCGAGCTCGCTCATGGCGGCTGCGTAGCCAAGAGGGGCGACCGAGGGTTCGATGCCGGAAGAGGAGGGTTCAGCCATGGTCTCCAGCCTCGCGGGTGTGGCCCGGCTCGGTGACGATGCTGCGCATGGTGCCGTCGCCGACGCGGGTGAGGAGGATGTCGTCGGGCGAGACCTCGCGCACCGAGCGCAGGAGTGTGCCGTCGACACGATGGGTGATCGACCAACCGCGGGCCAGCAACCGTGCTGGGTCGAGGGCACGAAGGCGCGCCTCGGTGAGGTCGAGCTGACGGTCGAGGGTGGTGATCTGGCGCGGCACCCGGGTGCGAACGACATGCGCCGAACGATCGAGACGTGCCGTGCCTTGGGCGAGGTGCTCGCGCGCCGTCCGGGTCGACCGGTCACGGCGGCGGTCGAGCCGCTGCTCGGCGCGGGCCACCGTGTGGGTGGCCTCGCGGGCGAGGCGGGTCGCAAGGTTGCCAGCATCGGTGTCGGCGGCGCGGAGCGAGGATCGTGCCGCTCGCGCCGACGCCCGCGCCCGTATGCGGACGAGGTCGTGCTGGTCACGCACGACGAGTTGCGCGACCCGAGCAATCTCGGACCACAGCTCCTCGGTGGTGTCGCGGTACGAGCGCACTCGCGACACGAGCGCGGCGGCGCACGCGGTGGGTGTCTTGTAGGCGGTGTGCGCGACGTCGTCGGCGATGCTGCGGTCGACCTCGTGACCGACACCGGTGAGCACCGGAAGATCGAGCGCGGCGATGGTGCGGGCCAGCTGTTCGTCGTCGAAGGTCGCGAGATCGGCACGCGAGCCGCCGCCGCGCACGAGTGCGATGACGTCGACGTCGGTGCGCGCGAGCTGCCGCAGGGCGCGTATCACCTGTTCGACGGCGCCCACACCCTGCACTTTGGCGTCGACAAACGTGAGTTGGAAAGCGAGGCCGCTCACGTCGAGCTCGTGCACGAAGTCGTGATAGGCCGCGCTTCCCGCACTGGTGACGAGGCCCACCCGAAGTGGAACCAACGGCAACGGAACCCGCGCGTTGCGATCGAGCAACCCGGCCTCGCCGAGCGAGCGCAAGACGCGCTCGCGATCGACAGCCAACTGGCCGAGCGTGTACATCGGGTCGATCCCGGTCATGCGCACCTGGAGCCGGCCGTTGCGTTCGTTGAAGGCCACCGCGCCCCGGATGCGGACCCGCGCGCCACTGTCGATGCGGGCGATGCCCGCCCGCTTCAACGTTCGGTTCACGACTTCCTTGTTCATCTTGAACAAGGCCACGGCCAACTGCGCGGTGGCCGGCTGGCCGATGTCGTCGCGGGGCTCGACGAGATCGAAGTAGACGTGCCCGCGCGACCGGTTGAGGCCGCTGATCTCACCGGTGATCCAAACGTCGTCGGCAAAGGCGTCCTCGAGCGCGTAGCTGATGGCCCGGGTGAGCTCGGCGACGGAGTACGTCTCGGCGGTCATGCGCCGTTGGTAGTGGCGATGGTCGTGTTCTCGGCGGCGGTGCTATCGGCGACCGCGGGGCGTATGAGGGTCTCGTACAGGTCGGCGTACAGCCCACCGGCGCGACGCAGTTCGGCATGGCGGCCCCGCTCGAGGACCCGGCCCCGTTCCATCACGATGATCTGGTCGGCGTCGACGATGGTCGACAGGCGGTGGGCGATCACGATGGCCGTACGCCCCGAGAGCGCAGAGGCGAGGGCCTGCTGCACCAGTGATTCGTTCTCGGTGTCGAGATGGCTCGTGGCTTCGTCGAGCACCACGACCGCCGGGTCCTTGACGAGCATGCGCGCGATCGCGAGCCGCTGCTTCTCGCCGCCCGAGAGGCGATAGCCGCGCTCGCCGACGACGGTCTCGAACCCGTCGGGCAATGCCTGGATGACGTCGAGGATCTGCGCGGAGCGACATGCTTCGATGATCTCGTCGACCGTTGCCTCGGGCCGCGCGTAGCGGAGGTTGGCCCCCACGGTGTCGTGGAAGAGGTGCGGGTCCTGGGCGACCACGCCGATGGCGGCGCGCAGTGATTCCTGGGTGACTTCGCGCACGTCGTGGCCGTCGATGCGGATGGCGCCATTCGTGACGTCGTAAAGCCGCGGCAGCAAGGACGACAACGTCGTCTTGCCCGAGCCGGATGGGCCCACCAGCGCGATGAGCTGGCCGGGTCGGATGTCGATGTTGATGTCGTGCAGGACGTCTTCGTTCTCGGCTTCGCTGCCCCGTGGCAGCCCCATCTCGAGCGACGCGATCGTGCCCGCGTCGACGCCCGGATACCGGAAACTCACGTGGTCGAACTCGATGTGACCTTTGGGACGGGGCAGCTCGATCGCGTCGGGGCGATCCTCGACCCGGTTCGGTGCGTCGAGCACTTCGAACACCCGGTCGAAGCTGACCAGTGCGCTCATGACGTCGACGCGGGCGCTCGACAAGCTGGTGAGCGGTGTGTAGATGCGCACCACCAACAACGACAGTGCGGCGAGCGTGCCGACGGAGATCGTGTCGTCGATGACCAGGCGACCGCCCACCCAGTAGACGACGGCCGTGCCGACCGCGCCCACGAGCGACAGGGCGATGAGGAACGCCCGGCTGTACATAGCGCTCTTGACCCCGATGGCCCGCACCTTGTCGGCGCGCGACGCGAACTCGTCGCGCTCGCGGTTGTGGCGGCCGAACAACTTGACCACCAGGGCGCCCGACACGTTGAACCGTTCGGTCATCTGCGTGTTCATGGCCGAGTTGAGATCCATGCCCTGACGGGTGATGGCCGAGAGGTTGCGACCGACGCGCCGCGCCGGCAGTACGAACAGTGGCAGCAGCGCGACCGCCACGAACGTGAGACGCCATTCGAGTGTGATCATGGCCACGAGCACCGTGGCGAGCGTGACCACGTTCGACACGACGGTGCCGAGCGTGCCGGTGACCGCCCGTTGTGCACCGATCACATCGTTGTTCATGCGGCTCACCAGCGCGCCGGTCTGGGTTCGGGTGAAGAACGAGATCGGCATGCGCTGCACGTGATCGAACAGCGACACCCGCAGGTCGAAGATCAGACCTTCACCGATGCGCGACGACCAGAACCGTTCGAACATCGACAACAGCGCTTCGGCGAAGGCCGCGATGATGATGATCAGCGCCAGCCGGTTCAGTTGAGCGTTGTCGCGTCCGGGGATGGCATTGTCGATGATGCGCTTGAACAGCAGCACTGGGACGAGCTGCAACAGGGCCTGCGCGACGATCACCGCGACGAAGCCGATCACCATGAGGCGGTACGGCTTGGTGTAGGCGAGGACGCGGCGGCCGGTGCCCTTCCTGACCTTGGCGTTCGACATGGCGGGGTCGCGTCCCATGCTGTGGACCACCATCATGGGTGACGTTCTCACGAGACCTCCAGGGTGCGGCGGAGCGGCGACAAGGCGGGCACGCGAGCGGGAGGCGGGCGGGCATCACCCCGGCCGGCAACGCCGAAGCGACGCAGCACCGAGATACGTAGCCGAAAAAGAACAGAGGAAAAGCGTGGAGGAAGATAAGGGATTCGAACCCTTGGTGACCCGGAGGCCACAGCGGCTTTCGAGGCCGCCCCATTCGTCCGCTCTGGCAACCTTCCGCCCCAGACTTTAGCGACCTCGACCCGCGGCCCCAACCCGGATGCGGTGTCGCCGACCAGGTGCGCTCACCGCCGAGCAGCGAAGAACGAGCGCAGCAGCTCGCCGCCCTCGTCGGCGCGCACCCCGGGGCGGACGCAGAACTCGTGGTTGAGTCGAGCATCGGTGCCCACGTTGTAGAGCGACCCGAGCGCGCCGGCCTTGAGGTCGAGCGCCCCGAACACGACCGTGGCGACGCGCGCCAGGTGACACGCACCGGCGCACATCACGCACGGTTCGAGGGTGACCACCAGGGTGCAGTCATCGAGTCGCCACGAGCCGCGCAGTGCCGCAGCGTCACGCAGCGCCAGGACCTCGGCGTGCGCCGTGGGGTCGCCCGTGAGCTCGCGCTCGTTGTGCCGAGACGCCAGCAGGACGCCGTGCGAGTCGACGACCACCGCACCGATGGGCACGTCTCCGTGCTCCAGCGCCCGGGCCGCTTCGACGAGGGCCAGCCCCATCAACTCGTGATGATCGATCGTGACGGCGGGCTTGGCGTCCATGGCCTCGCAGACTACGACGCGCCGCCCGCGGTGATGCCGGTCGGGCCGGTCGACCCGGTCGGTCCGGACAAAACAGCCGACCGCCCGAACCCGCAGTGCAGGCTCGGGCGGTCGGTGATGCCTCGCGACATCGTCTGAGGAGAGCATGGGATTCGAACCCATGGTGAGTTGCCCCACACACGACTTCCAATCGTGCGCCTTCGTCCGCTCGGCCAGCTCTCCGTGACTCCTCGCTGCGGAGGATCCGGCTGCAAAGGGTATCGTGTCAGCACGCCCGTTCTGGGGTGTGACGGTCGGGTCCTGTGCGACTGGTTCCCGTGAACCGGGTCAGGGCCGGAAGGCAGCAGCTCTCAGCGGATTCCCCGGTGTGCCGCAGATCGCCTGGCCGTCACGCCCGAGAACGGGCGTCGGTGTTCCCGGGTCCGCCCGAGAACGGGCGTCGGTGTTCCCGGGTCCGCCCGAGAACGGGCGTCGGTGTTCCCGGGTCCGCCCGAGAACGGGCGTCGGTAGTCCCGGTCGGTAGGATCCAGCCGTGGAGTACCAGTCGCTGTACCGGCGCTACCGACCCGGCAGGTTCGACGCCGTACGCGGCCAGCAGCACGTCGTGCGCGCCCTTCGCAACGCGGTCCGCGAGAACCGGGTCGCTCACCTGTACCTGCTCTCGGGCCCCCGTGGCACGGGCAAGACCACCCTGGCCCGCATACTCGCCAAGGTCCTCAACTGCGAGAACCCGGTCGACGGCGAGCCGTGCGGTTTGTGCGCCTCGTGCAAATCGGTCGAGAAAGGCACCTCGTTCGATCTCCACGAGCTTGACGCCGCGTCGAACAATCGGGTCGACGACATGCGCGACCTGCTCTCCAAGGTCGCGCTCGGCACCCCGGGCCGGACCAAGGTGTACCTCCTCGACGAGGTCCACATGCTGTCGTCGGGCGCGGAGAACGCGCTCCTCAAAACTCTCGAAGAGCCGCCCGACCACGTGATCTTCGTGCTCGCCACCACCGAGCCGCACAAGGTCGTGCCCACCATCCGGAGCCGGGCCCAGCACCTCGAGCTCACGCTGCTGCCAGCCGACGAGATGGCCGAGCATGTGCGCTGGGTCATCGAAGACGCGTCGCTCGACGTCGGGGCCGACATCGTCAGCCACGTCGTCCGCGTCGGCGGCGGCTCGGTGCGCGACACACTGTCGGCCCTCGATCAAGTGGTCGCCGCGGGTGGGATCTCCCACCACGACACGTCCAGTTCCGAGTTGCTCGAAGCCCTCGCCGAACGCGACGCCGGTCGCGCCGTGGCCGCCATCGCCGAAGCGCTGCGCATCGGCCGCGACCCGCGCGTCATCGGCGAGGCCTTCCTGGGCGTCCTGCGCAACGTGTTGCTCGTGTCGCTCGGCGCCACAAGCACCCAGCTCACCGAGGCCGAGCACGAACAGGCCGATGTGTTCGCACCTCGCCTCAGCGCGGCCACGCTCACGCGGGCACTCGAAGTGGTCGGCACCGCCCTCGTCGACATGCGCCAGGCTCCCGACCCGCGCGTCGATCTCGAGGTGGCGCTCGTCCGGCTCACCAAGCCTGCGGCTGACACCACACTCGCCTCGCTCGCCGAGCGGATCACCCACCTCGAACGTCAACTCGCCGAGGGCGATCGCGCGACCGCGGCACCCACCGCGGTTCGGGCCGCCGCCACGACCGCGCTCCCTGCGACTGCAGTTCCCACGGCCGCGCCACCCGCGACGGCCGGTCCTGCGACCGAGCTGACAGCGCCGGCAGCTGACACCCCCCCTCGCCCGGGCCCGTCGCGCGGCGCGCGTGATTCGCCACCCGGTCGCCCGGGCCGTCCTAGCCCGGCGTCCGAAGCCCGTTCGCAGCTCGAGCGCACCAACCGCCCGCCGGCCCGCAGCGAGGCACCGCCAGCCTCCCCTGCGTCGATCCCTCCTCCGGCGCGCCCCGGTAGCACACCATCCTCGACCGCCGTCCCAACCGCCGTCCCGACCGCCGTCCCAACCGCCGTCCCGACCGCCGTCCCAACTGCCGTACGTCCGCTCGAGCTCGAGGCGATCCGCGGCGACTGGGACGCGGTGCTCGAGGCCATGCCTCGCAAGGTGCGTGTGCGATTCTCGGGAGTCGGCGTGCGCGAGGTTATCGACGGCACCGTGGTCGTCGCCTTCCCGAACGAGGTGCACCGTTCGCGTTGCGAGGAGTTCCGTCTCGACGTCGAGGTCGCACTCGCAACACGGTTCGGCACGCGAGCCCCCGTGCGCTTCGTCACCGACGAGACGGCAACCTCGCGTGCCGACGGTGGCGAACGAGCCGGTTCGGCTCCTTACGACGCCCCACCCGAGGCCGAGGCCGATGACGTGATCGATCTCGCCGAGCTCACCGACGCACCTCGCGGTGGCGGCATCATCGAACAACTCACCTCTGCGTTCCCGGGCGCGGAGCTGGTCGACGGCGACTGAACGAGGAGACCATGACAGACGAGATGGCGATGCCCGACTTCGGCAGTTTGCTGGGTCAGGCCCAGGCGATGATGGCCGCATCGGCGGAGGCCGCCGACGAGGTGGTCGAAGGGCAATCCGGCGGCGGGGTGGTCAAGGTCCGCGTCAACGGCCGCTTCGAGTTCTCCGCGGTCGAGATCGACCCTGCGACGGTTGATCCCACCGACGTGCCGATGCTCGAGGACCTCGTCCTCGCGGCGCTGCACGATGCCACGGCCCAGATCGGTGCCCGCCAACAGGAAGCGCTCGGCGGCCTCGGCGGTCTCGGCGGTCTCGGCGGGCTTCTCGGTGGCTGAGCTCCGAGCACCCGCACGGCGTCGCGTCGCTCGACGAGGCTGAGCCATGGCTTCGCTTTATGCCGGCCCGGTTCAGGACGTCATCGACGAGTTCGGGCGCCTTCCGGGGATCGGTCCGAAATCTGCGCAGCGCATTGCGTTCTACCTGCTGCGCGTGTCGACGCAGGAGGCGGTGCGCCTGTCCCGGGCCATCACGGAGCTGAAGGAACGCATCTCGTTCTGTCACACCTGCTTCAACATCGCCGAGGGCGACAGCTGTTCACTCTGCCTCGACGATCGACGTGACCGCACCGTCCTGTGCGTTGTCGAGGATCCGCCGGACATCGTCGCGGTCGAGCGCACCGGCGAGTTCCGCGGCCGGTATCACGTGCTCCAGGGGGCGATCAGCCCCATCGAAGGTATCGGCCCCGACCAGCTGCGGGTGCGCGAGCTCGTGGCGCGCCTCGAGCCGGAGGGCGTCGAAGAGGTCATCCTGTGCACCAACCCGAACATCGAGGGCGAGGCGACGGCGATGTACCTCGCTCGGCTGCTGAAGCCGCTCGGGCTGCGCGTCACCCGCATCGCGAGCGGTCTGCCGGTGGGTGGCGACCTCGAGTATGCCGACGAGCTCACCCTCGGGCGGGCCCTCGAAGGCCGCCGACGCATCGACGGCTGATCGACCCCGATCTGGCCTGGCCTGGCCTGGCCTGGCCTCGCCTGCGCCGGCTCGCGGCCATGGTCACCCGCACCATGGCCGCGAGGTCGGCTCAGGGTTGCAGGCCCTTGAGGGCGTTTCCCACGGCATCGTTGACCATGCGGGAGAGTGCGTCGCCCTGGGCGCTGCCAGCCATCGACGCCGGGCCTCGCCAGGGTTCGTCCGCGTCGTTGGGGTCGTTGGGGTCGTTGGGGTCGAGGTCGATCACCGCGGCGCCCGCCGCGTCGTTCCACGGCGCAACGCGGTCGATGTCGATGGTCGGATCCTCGGTGGCGAGCTCGAGCTCGGCTGCTTGACGGCCGGCCACCCGACCGATGGCGACCCGGATGTCGGCCGACGCAGCGACCAGTCGGTCGTGCACGTCGCGCTCGGCGCTGAGCAGCTTGTCGAGGCGGCCTTGCGCCTGGGCAATGACGGTGGTGCTGCGTCGCCGGGCCTCGTCCTCGGCCTGGCCGAGTTGGGCCTCGGAGCGAGTTTCGGCGTCGTCGAGCAGCGCCGCGGCCTGGGCCTCGGCTGCGGAGGTGACCTGTTCGGCGCGGGCCTGTGCGTCCGCCAGGACGGACGAGGCCTGCTCCTCCGACTCTTTCTTGGCCTGCGTGATGCGTTCGGTCTCGGAAGCCGCGAAGGCTTCGGCCGCGTCGCGGGCGCGCTTGGCGGCCGCTCGGTCGTCCGCGGCCGCGGCGAAATGGTCGGCCGCGTCGCGTTCGGCCTTGGCGCGGGTCTCGATGGCGTAGGCATCGGCCTCGGCGCGGGTTTGCTCGGCGTCGGTTTGGGCGGAGGTCGTGATGGACTCCGCCGAACGGTGGACGCTCTCGAGGACGCTGGCCACCTCGTCACCGAGGCGGGCGAAGGCCGGCGTGGCTTCGGTTTGGCGTTGTGCGTCGGCCACCTCGGCCAAGAACCGCTTGACCTCGTCAGGCGAGTAGCCCTTGCGGGACGTGCCGAACTGGCGCTTCTCGATGTCGTCGGGGGTCAGGGCCATGCTCGCCAACTTTCACGATACGTGCGTACGAACACCACTTTCACACACGGAGGGTGAGATTGGGAATGGGTCGCCCGGCTCCGACACGGATCTGGTCGAGCCGATTTCGTACACTTCGTGATCGACGCGTCGTCGACGCGCGCCGAGGAAGGCCACAAGTGCTGCTGACCGAGATTGATCACGTTGCCATCGCCGTCCATGACCTCGAAGCGGCGATCGCCTATTACGCCGCGGCCTTTGGAGCCGAGGTTCATCACCGGGAGATCGTCGAACGCGATGGCGTCGAGGAGGCGCTGTTGAAGGTCGCCGACTCGTACGTGCAGCTCACCCGGCCCACCCGTTCCGATTCCCCCATCGCGAAGTACCTCGAGAAGCGGGGCGAGGGCCTGCACCACATTGGCTACCGGGTCGACGACTGTGCCGCAGCCCTAGCATCCGTGGTGGCCGCCGGCGGCAAGGCCATCGACGAATCACCCCGTCCCGGCTCGCGGGGCACGACCGTTGCGTTTGTGCACCCGAAGGGCAGTTTCGGCACGCTGATCGAGCTCGTCCAGGAGTAGCAGGAGGGGCCCGTCGGCCATTCGGGCCGGCTCAGCCCCAGGTCGGGGACCGCTTCTCGGTGAAGGCCTGCAGGCCTTCCTGGGCGTCGGGCAGCATCGCGTTGGCGGTCATGATCTCGTTCATAACCTCGTACGCCGACGGCTCCGAAAGGCCGGCCTGGTGGTAGAAGGCCGACTTCCCGAGGTTCGTCACGAGCGGGCTGAACTCGAGGATCTGGTGGGCGAGGTCGTCGACCGCGGCGTCGAGCTCGTCGCGGGGCACCACCTGGTTCACGAGCCCCCACGCCAGCGCGGTGGGCGCGTCGATCGAGCGAGCGGTGAGCAACATCTGCATGACCCGCTTCTGGCCGATCGCCCGCGAGATCGGCACGAGCGGGGTCGAGCAGAACAGCCCCAACCGCAGGCCGGGGGTGGCGAAGGTGGACTGCTCGGTGGCGACGGCGAGATCGCAACCGGCGACTAGCTGGCAACCGGCGGCAGTGGCCACGCCGTCGACCGCGGCGATCACCGGTTGGGGAAGGCTGCGGAGCAGCTGCATGAGCGAGCTGCAGGCGCCGAACAGGTCGCGGTAGTAGGCCTCGTCGCGTCCGACCATCTCGGCGATGTCGTGGCCGGCGCTGAACGCCGGGCCGGTGGCCGAGAGCACGATCACGCCGACGTCGGGGTCGCCGCCGAGCGTCGAGAACTCGACGTAGAGCTCCTCCAATAGCGTTCGACCGAGCGCGTTGCGCCGAGCGGGATTGGCGAGTTGCACACGGGCGATGCGTCCGTCTCGCTCGACGTTGACGTGAGATTGAACCATGGCTGGAGCGTACCGGTGGCTAGGACCCCGACCCGGGGCCATGGCCGCGACGGCGCAAACGTGGGTCGAACGCGTCAATCGCCTGGGCCGTCGGACCCAATGGGCTCAGGGTTGGACGAACGCGACCGAGGGTTCACCGTGGACTCGAACACACAGACAAAGGGCCCGTACCGCGAGGTTCTCGACTGGTTGACCGAACAGGTGGACCGGCTCGACGATCACGCCCGTGAGCTCACCGAGCAGACCGAGCAGCAACTGCTGTCGCCCGACGAGATCGAAACGCGCAGCCGCGGCATCGTCGAGGCGCGTGCCTGGCTGGCGGAGCAGTTGGCCCAGGCCTTGCAGGCTCGAGGGACGGCGCTCGCAGCCTGAGCGCGGCTCGGTGGCCGCTGTGCGAGGCTCGATGGATGCATGTGCACCTGGTCGACGGCACCTACGAGCTGTTCCGCTACTACTACGCGCTTCCCTCGCACGTCACGGCCGCGGGCATGGAGGTCGCGGCCACGCGAGGAGTGGTGGGTACCTGCCTGCAGCTCCTCGAGGAGGGTGCCACCCACGTGGGTGTGGCCACCGACCACATCATCGAATCGTTCCGCAACGGCATGCTCGACTCGTACAAGGACGGCAGCGGCGTCGATCCACTGCTGCGGGCGCAGTTCGATCTCGTCGAAGAAGTGCTCGCCGCAGCCGGCTTCACGGTGTGGCCGATGGTCGAGGTCGAGGCCGACGATGCGCTCGCTGCGGCTGCCGTAGTGGCCCATCACGACCCACGCGTCGAACGAGCGGTGATCTGCACACCCGACAAAGACCTCGGGCAATGCGTCACGCCCGATGGCCGGGTGGTGCAACTCGACCGGCGCAAGGCGACGTACTACGACTACGAGGGCGTGCGCGAGAAGTTCGGGGTCGCGCCCGAGTCGATACCCGACTACCTGGGCCTCGTCGGTGACACCGCCGACGGCATCCCGGGCATCCCGGGTTGGGGCGCGAAGAGCACCGCGCAGGTACTGGCCCGTTATCCGCACTACGAGGACATCCCGCGAGCCGTCGGTCAGTGGGAGGTGTCGGTGCGCGGCTCGGCCAAGCTCGCCGCCGCGCTCTTCGCTCGGTACGAGGACGCGCTGCTGTACCGCCGGCTGGCCACGGTCGAGCGGAACGTCGCCGTCGGGTCGGTCGACGAGTGGCGCTGGGCGGGCCCCACCCCCGAGTTCGCCGCGCTGTGCAAGGTCATCGAGGCGCCGAACCTGGTACGTCGCGCGGAGCGACTCGCGGGCCGGGCATGACGGGCTCGCCGTCAACGACGCATCGGTTCGGCGACGACCGCTTCAGCGGTTCGAGGATCTCGGGGAAGTAGCGCGTGAGCGGCCGCTCGTTGCATGAACCGAGTGCGCCAGCGCCACCCTCCAGTCCGGCTACGCGTCGAACTCGTACGAGGCCAGTTGGCCGAGCGCTTCCTCGGCGGTGCTCGCTCGTTGCAGCAACCGGCGTCCGTCGGGCTTCACGAACCCGACCTCGACCATGGAGTCGAGCAAGGTGAACAGGGGCGTCCAGAAGCCGTCGTCGTCGAGCAGGGTGATTGGTTTGCGCGGGGTGTGGAGGCGCAGCTGGTTCCACGTCGCGGCCTCGAACAGTTCGTCGAGGGTGCCGTAGCCGCCGGGCAGCGCGATGAACCCGTCGGCCAGTTCGTACATGGTGGTCTTGCGGTCGTGCATGCCGTCGACTACGCGGAGCTCGGTGAGGTTCTCGTGCGGGACCTCGCGACTGAACAACCCGTCAGGGATGACCCCGATGACCTCGCCCCCCGCATCGATGACCGCGTCGGCGAGCCGGCCCATCACCCCTATCTGTGCGCCGCCGTAGACCAGCCCGACCTGACGTTCGGCGAACAGGCGCCCCAGCGCATCGGTGAGGTCGTGGATGCCGGGCCGGTTGCCGTCGGCTGAGCCACAGAACACGCACACGCGTCGGATGGTTCGCATGGCGGGGCAACGTACCCGTCTTTGGCGCCTGGTTCGTGCTCAATTAGCCTCTGCAGCTATATGGCGCAGCATTCGATGAAGGAACGTCTCGAAGACCTCGAGCGACGCAAGAACGAGGCCCTGCACGCGGGTCCGGAGCGCTCCGTCCAGCGCCAGCACGAGAAGGGCAAGATGCTCGCCCGCGAGCGCATCGATTACCTGCTCGACCCCGGGTCGTTCCACGAGCTCGACATGCTCGCGCGCCACCGCGCCCTCGACAGCGGCATCGAGGAGCGTCCGTACACCGACGGCGTGGTCACCGGGTGGGGCACCATCGAAGGCCGCAAGGTCTTCTTGTTCTCCCAGGACTTCACCGTGTTCGGCGGGGCGCTCGGCGAGGTCTTCGCCGAAAAGATCCACAAGGTCATGGATCTCGCGCTGTCGGTCGGCGCGCCGATGATCGGCCTCAACGACGGTGCGGGCGCCCGCATACAGGAAGGCGTGGTCAGCCTCGACAGCTACGGCGGCATCTTCTACCGCAACGTGCAGTCGTCGGGCGTGATCCCGCAGATCTCGGTGATCCTCGGCCCGTGCGCCGGTGGCGCCGTGTATAGCCCCGCCATGACCGACTTCATTTTCATGGTGCGCGAGTCGTCGCACATGTTCATCACGGGCCCCGACGTCGTCAAGACGGTCACCGGCGAAGAGGTCACCCTCGAGGAGCTCGGTGGCGCCAAGTCGCACGCGTCGAAGTCGGGTGTGGCCACGTTCGTCAGCGAGGACGAGAAGTCCTGCCTCGACGACGTTCGCTACCTCTTGAGCATGTTGCCCGCAAACAACCTCGAAGAACCGCCGCGGGTCATTCCTTCCGACGATCCGAACCGTCGTTGCCCCGAGCTGTACGAGATCCTGCCCGACAGCGCGAATATCCCCTACGACATGAAGGACGTCATCGGCGCCGTTGTCGACGACGGTGACTTCTTCGAATACTTCCCCAACTGGGCCAAGTCCATCGTGTGCGGCTTCTCCCGCATCGACGGTCGTCCGGTGGGCATCGTCGGCAACCAACCGTTGATCCTCGCTGGCGTCCTCGACATCGAGTCGTCCGAGAAGGCGGCGCGGTTCGTGCGCACCTGCGACGCGTTCAACATCCCGCTGATCACCTTCGTCGACGTGCCCGGGTTCCTCCCGGGTGTCGATCAGGAGTACGGCGGCATCATCCGCCACGGGGCGAAGTTGCTCTACGCCTACTGCGAAGCCACCGTGCCCCGAATTCAGATCATCACCCGCAAGGCCTACGGCGGCGCGTACGTGGTCATGGATTCCAAGTCGGTCGGCTCCGACCTCTCGTTCGCCTGGCCTACCGCCGAGCTCGCGGTCATGGGCCCCCAGGGTGCGGTCGAGATCGTCTACCGCCGCGAACTGCAGGCTGCGGCCGATCCGGTCAAGCGTCGGGCCGAGCTCGTCGCTGAGTACACGGAGCGTTACGCGAACCCCTACATCGCGGCCGAGCGCGGCTACATCGACGACGTCATCGACCCCGCCGATACCCGCATCAAACTGGTGGCCGGTCTCGCACTGCTCGAGTCGAAGCGCGAGGAACTCCCGAAGCGCAAGCATGGAAACGTGCCGTTGTGAGCGACCCGGTCGTGGCGAACCTTTCCGTGTCGCCCGAGCCGTCCGATCTCGAAGCGGCGGCCATCGTCGCCGCCTATGACGCGCTGTGGCCGAAGCCTTTCGTGGCCGACACGCGAGGTGCTCGTGTCACGCCGGCATGGCGCTTCAGCGGTCGGTGGTGGGCGTCGCCGTTGCCGCTGCGCCGCGGTCGCCCGCGTTCCTAGCGCTCGCCGTCAGTCGACGTTCGCGACCTCGATGCGATCCTGGTTCCAGTCGCGGGCCGAGACCAGTGCGGCCTCGGCTCGCTGCAGCAGCTCCGACGAGCCGAACGCGTGGGCCGGATAGCAGGCGATACCGGCGCGCAAGGTGAGGCCTTGCTGGAGCTCGGTGATCGAGCGGCGGATGCGTTCGACGGTCCAGATCGCCCCGTTCTCGGAGGTGTCTTCGAGCACGAGGCCGAAGCGTCCGTCGATGAGCCGGCACGCAGTGTCGGCCTCGCGGAGCGTGGCATTGATCGTCTCGGCGACGAGCATCGGTTGTGCGCTCTGCGGGGCGTTGCTGCGCAGCCCTTCGATCACCTCGAGCAGCACCACCGCGACCGGCCGCAGATGACGGCGCGCTGCGGCGATGCGGGCATCGACCGCTACACGGAAGTAGTCCTCGCTGAAGAGCCCCGTGGCCTCGTCGATGAGCGAGTCGGAACGCTTGGCCGGCACCACGATCGGGGCACGGTTGGCCGCGTCGCGCTCGGCGGTGGCGAGCTGCTGGCCGAGGCTGCGCACGGCATCTTCGGCAGAGATGCGGGCCTGGACCTGCGCGGCGAGCGCCGTCTCGAGTTCGCCGAGCTGATGGTCGGGCGACGCTGCGCCGCTTTGGGTCGGGATGCGCAGCACGAGCGTGCCGACACCGAGCGCGAGCAGGCCGGCGGCCAGGCCGAACACGGGCGCGTCGAGCGCAAGCCCGAGAACGCCGAGCACCGCTGCGGCTGCGCCGATCTCGATCGGCAGAAGCGTCCGTTTGTAATTCATTGGTTCTCCATCGGCGTGCTCGACTCCGAAATGAAGGGGCGTTCGGCCCATTGGGGGCGACGCCCAACGAGGTGTGGAATCGTGCCACGTCGTAGCCGTTCACTGCGTGCATCGGCGCACCGGCGCGCGACGTGACCTGCTTTACGACGAACGAGCGCCGTGCGGCACAGTTTCGGGCCACGCCGAAGCGGACGCCACCGCCGCCGAAAGCCGAACGAGGTACGTCGGGCGCGACATCTCGTGCACACCGAGCGACTCGAGGTGGGGTGTCTGCCACTGCACGTCGAGCAATGTGTGCCCGGCGTTCGGGCCGGCGCGGAGGATCTCGACCAAGGCCATCAGCGCGACCTTCGATGCATCGCGCTGACGATGGAACATCGACTCACCGGCGAAGAACGCGCCGATGGCTACGCCGTAGAGCCCGCCGGCCAGCACGCCCGATTCGCGATCCCAGGCCTCGACGCTGTGGGCCCAGCCGAGCGCGTGTAGATGCTGGTACGCCGTGAGGACGCGCTTGTCGATCCAGCCGTGCGGCCGCCCTGGGTCGGCGCAGGCGACCGTGACCTCGTCGAAGACGGTGTCGACGCGGATCTCGAACCGCTTCGCCGATTGGCGCAGCGAGCGTGGCACGCGCAAGGCGTCGAGCTCGAGCACGGCCCGCGGCTCGGGCGACCACCAACCAATGGGCCCGCGCCGGCGCACCGGCATCGGGAAGAGGCCTCGGCGGTACGCCTCGAGCACGGTGCCCGGTTCGAGGTCGGCGCCGACGGCCACGAGGTCGTTCTCGTCGGCGGTGGACACGGGCGGGAACATCCACGGCGTCGCGGGTGGTTCGACCGGCACCCGCGCAGAGTACCAACCGTGCCGCTCACGAACCTTGCCGGTACGGTGAAACACGCGGCCGTCGGAGATGATCGCGCCGACGAACGAACGACGAAGGAGCACGATGGCCGGGCCGTTGGCATTGGTTGGGGGTAGCGAATGGCGCGACGGCTGCACCTTCGACGTCGAACTGTTGGCGGCGTCGGGGGGTACCACGGTCACGGTGCTGGCCACCGCAGCGGCCTACGAAGGCCCGGCGAAGGCCGTCGAACGGGCCACCCGATGGTTCGCGGGCATCGGTGCGCAGGTGCGCGAGGTCCCCGTGTACAACCGGGCCGCGGCCCTCGACCCGGCACTCGCCGCGGTCACCCGCAGCGCGACGTTTCTGTACCTGGCCGACGGTTCCTCCCAACACCTCCGATCCGTGCTGCTGGGCACGCCCGTGTGGGAGGCCATCGTTGACGCGTGGCGCGCCGGCGCGGTGCTCGCTGCGTCGGCCCAGTCCGCCACCGCGCTGTGCGATCACATGGTCGACAACCGGGGCGGTGCGTTCACCGTCGGCCTCGGGTTGCTCCAAGGGCTCACCGTCATTCCGCACTACGACCAGTGGTCACCGGACAAGCGACATCGCACGGTCAAGCTCGCCCGACCCGCCCTGGTCGTCGCCGGCGTCGACGAGCGCACGGCGCTCGTGCGCAACCCTGCCGGAATCTGGAGCATCAGCGGTGCCGCATCGGCAGTGTTCTTCCGGGGCGGCGCAACCGTCGGCGTCGACGCCCTCGCCGGGTTCTAGCGACGCCGGTGCCCTGATCCGAGCCGGCTTTGCCTGTCGGATCAGCCACAGTTGCGCGACCGTAGGTCGCACCTTCCAGCTCGTTGGCAAACCAGAGGTTTGGTAACGAAACGTCAGCTCTCGGTGATGGTCACCGAGGTCAGGCCGACCGGTTCCTTCGGCGGCACGCCGTTGTTCGCGCTGCTGCCGGCCGCGTCGAGGGCGGCGATTATGGCCTCCTGGCCGGACTTGGCCTGGCCGAACAAGGTGTAGCTCGGCGGCAGGGCCACGCCTTGGGCGCCGGTGATGATGAAGAACTGGCTGCCGTTGGTGTTCGCACCGGAGTTGGCCATGGCCAGCGAACCGACCTTGTACGAGTTCGCCGCGGGGAGCTCGTCGCCGAACTTGTAGCCCGGGCCTCCGGAGCCGGTGCCCAGGGGATCGCCGCACTGGGCCACAAAGCCCGGGATGATCCGGTGGCACGGCACCGCATCGAAGAACTTCGAGCGGGCCAAGGACACGAAGTTGTTCACCGTGATCGGCGCGGCCTTGGCGTCGAGATCGACCACGAGGTCGCCCTTGTTGGTCTTGATCGTGGCCGTGTAGCTCTTGGCCGGATCGATGCATTTTTGGAACGAGTCGCTGAAGGTGGTCTTGCGTTCGCCCGAGCGGTCGGTGGGCGGACACGCCGTGGTTCCGTACGCCGTGACGAAGGTCGTGGTGGTGGGCACCACGCCCGAGGCCCCGGTGGCCCTGGTGGTCGACAAGGCCGCGGTCTTGTCGTCACCCCCGCCGCGCAACACGAAGAACAAAGCCACGGCGACGATGAGGCCGGCCATGATCGCGTAGGTGCGTAGCTGCTGGCGCGACCGCTTCTTGCGGGCGGTTGCGACTGCTTCTTCGCGACGGCTTTGACGCCCGGTTTTTTGACGTTCACGTTTGGCGGTTCCCACGAGGGAGGAACGCTACCAACGCCACCGCAATTGAGTGTGCTCGGGGGGCCGGACAGTCGGTAGCGTGCTGCCCCGTGGCTTTGCTCGTCCAGAAATTCGGTGGCACATCGGTCGGCGACCCCGACCGCATTCGTGGGGTCGCCGACCACGTCGCGCGCTGTCGTCGCCGCGGCGATCAGGTCGTGTTGGTCATCAGCGCGATGGGCAAAGAGACCGACGAACTGCTGCGGCTCGCGGTCGACGTGTCGAAGACCCGCCCGGGTCGCGAGATGGACATGTTGATCACCGGCGGCGAGCGCAAGGCCTGTGCCCTGGTGGCCATGGCTCTCAACGACCTCGGGGTGCCGGCCGCGTCGTTCACCGGGAGCCAGGCCGGTTTCATCACCGATGCCACCCATATGAACGCCAAGATTCTCGAGGTCAAGCCCGACCGTATCCGCGAGGCGGTCGACCAAGGCATCGTGCCGGTGGTCGGCGGCGCGCAGGGCGTATCGATCGACCGCGACATCACGTTCCTCGGCCGAGGCGGTTCCGACACGACGGCCGTCGCGCTGGCCCACGCCCTCGGCGCCGACGCGTGCGAGCTGTACACCGATGTCTCGGGGGTGTTCACGACCGACCCACGCGTGGTGAGCGAAGCACGAAAGATGCTTACGGTCTCGTTCGACGAACTGCTCGAGATGACCGCCACCGGCTGTCCGAAGCCCGCGATGCGCTCGGTCGAGCTGGCCCGCAACTACGACGTCAAACTGCACGTGCGCTCCGCGTTCACCTGGGAACCAGGCACGTGGGTCACCAAGGAGGACCCGGCCATGGAACATGCCATCGTCTCGGCGGTCACCCACGACATGGGCGACGCCAAGCTCACGGTCAGCGGGGTTCCCGACCGCCCGGGCATCGCGGCGCGCATTTTCCGCCGCCTCGCCGATCACGACATCAACGTCGACATGATCGTGCAGAACGTGTCGGCGGCCGGCGTCACTGACATCTCGTTCACCTTGCCGGCCGATCAGTTGGCCACCGGCATCGCGGTGGTCGACGAGCTCCGCGGCGAGATCGGCGCAACGGGGGTTACGTCCGATCCCAACATCGCCCGCGTGAGCATCGTCGGAGCCGGGATGAAATCGAACCCGGGTGTCGCGGCCACGATGTTCGAGACGCTGTCGGCGGCAGGCATCAACATCGAGATGATCCAGACGTCGGCTATTCGGTTGACGTGTGTGGTGCGTGAGGATCAGGCGGAGCGGGCGGTGCAGGTGCTGCACCAGGCGTTCGAGCTGCACAAGGGTTAGTGGAAACCCGCTGGTGAGCGGGCTTCCACCGCCTGGATGCTCGATGCACTCGGCCACCAGTCGACAACGCTGATCACTGCCAGAACTGCCTCTCTCGTGTTCTCCCGATCGAAGGGAGTATCACGGTGGGAACACCAAACAGGTCAGTATCACGAGGGAACGAGGAGCAGATGCGTGACTGGTTCACGCATCTGCGAGCACGTCACCTCGGCAGCAACACCATCTACACCTACGAGTCGACGGCAGTGGCGCTGCTGCGTTTGAGCGGGGCTGCGAGCGGCGCTTTGCCGAAGCCTTCGACAGTCGCTCGGGACTTGGCCATGCTGCGGAGCCTCATGCTTGCTCCTTGGCGGCGAGATAAGCGGCGCCAAAAGCGGCGTCTCGGGTGTCGTCGGCTGCCACCTGGGCGGGGCTTCGGGCAGCTCGGTTGTCGGCGTAGCGGGTGGCGGCGAGTGCGCGGTCGAAGGCGGCGTCGGCTGCTACCTGGGCGGGGCTTCGGGCAGCTCGGGTGGCGGCGTCTCGGGTGGCGGCGAGTGTGGCGTTGTAAGCGATGCTGGCGGCGTGCCCTGCGAAGGTGCTCGGGAACGGTTGGGTGCGCCAATCGTCGGTGAAAATGCCATAGGCAGCGGTGCACGCTGCGTCGTGGATGACACGGGCGGCTTCGACGGCAGCGTCGTAGGCGGTACGGGCGTCGTCGAGGGCAGCCTTGTGGGCGGCGAATGCGGTCATGCTTGCTCCTTGGCTCGGGCGTTGGCTCGGGCGTTGGCTCGGGCGACGCCGTAGAGCGACGCCACCTGGTAGTTAGGCAGCACTCATCATCAGCGGCTGGGCGTCCCTCCGCTAGCGAATTCGCTGAGAAGTAGGCTCGGCCGATCGCCGAGACCGCTTCTGCGTGGCGGCCCTAATCCGAAAGGTGGCCGTCATGGGTGCTCCAGAGCTCCTGATTCTTCTCCTTGTTGCCGCACTAGTTGGAACTACATGGGCGCTAGTTGATGTTTGTATGCGGTCCGCTGGCGCCTTCCGTGCCGTGGGCCAGGAGCGCTGCGACGCAGGCGAAATCCGGTCCTGACCGTCAGGTCGGACCGGTAACCTCAGAGCCCATGAGAATCGGAGTCTTCGGTGCGACCGGACAGGTCGGTGCCGTCATGCGCACGTTGCTCGTCGAACGCGACTTCCCGGTCGACGAGATCCGCTATTTCGCGTCCAGCCGGTCGGCGGGCACCACGCTCGACTGGAAGGGCACCGACATCGTTGTCGAGGATTCCGAGACCGCCGACTTCTCGGGCATCGACATCGCGCTGTTCAGCGCGGGCAAGGCCACTGCGCTGGCACTCGCCCCACGCGTCGCCGCCGCCGGCGCCATCGTGGTCGACAACAGCTCAGCTTGGCGTATGGATCCTGACGTACCGCTCGTCGTGCCCGAGGTCAACGCGCACGCACTCGATTCCATCCCCAAGGGCATCGTCGCCAACCCCAACTGCACGACGATGGTCTTCATGCCGGTCATGAAGCCGCTCGACGTCGAGGCCGGCCTCCGCACTCTCGTCGTGAGCACGTACCAGGCCGTATCGGGCGGGGGCCTCGCCGGTGTGGCCGAGCTCGACGAGCAGATCCAAAAGACCGCATCGGGCGCGGCTTCGCTCACCTTCGATGGTCGCTCGGTGGCGTTCCCGCCGGCCAAGAAGTTCCCCAAGACCATCGCGTTCAACGTGGTGCCGCTCGCCGGTTCGCTCGTGGACGACTCCTCCGAGGAGACCGACGAGGAGCAGAAGCTCCGCGACGAGAGCCGCAAGATCCTCGAGCTGCCCGACCTGCTCGTCTCGGGTACCTGCGTGCGCGTGCCGGTGTTCACCGGTCACTCGCTGGCCATCAACGCGTCCTTCGCCCGTCCGATCAGCCCCGACCGCGCCCGCGAGCTGTTATCCACGGCGCCGGGTGTCGTGCTCGACGACATCCCCACGCCCATTGACTCGGCCGGTATCGATCCGTCGCTCGTGGGCCGAATCCGTCGCGATTCCACCGTCGAGAACGGCCTCGCCCTGTTTGTCTCAGGCGACAACCTTCGCAAGGGTGCGGCCCTCAACGCCATCCAGATCGCCGAGGCGCTCATCGCACGCGGCATCCGCTGAGCTCTACAACGGCGGGTTGTCGCGGTAGCGGGCCATGGCGTCGTCGAGCGTGAGATCGAGCTGGTTGGCGAGTGACGCGAGCCAGGCGAGCACATCGCCCAGTTCGTGCAACTGCTGTTCGCGGGTGCCTTTGCGCACGGCTTGCGCGAGCTCGCCGAGCTCTTCGCACAGCCACGCGACGGTCGCCGGGATACCCCGCTCGCGGTCGCTCGCGCCGTAGAGGGTGTCCATCAGTTCCTGAACGTCGCGCAGTTCCACGGCGCGCACGCTACCGGTTCGACCAGATGGCTCAGGCGGTTTCGGCGACCTGCGGCGGTTCTGGCGCCAAGGCCCAACCCAGCACACGGAGCAGTGCGGTAGTGGCGGGCCGCACCACCAGCGTGTCGGCACCCGGTGCGACGGGCAACCACAGCATGCGGCGGGCCCAACCCGGCAGCAGGCTGACGGCGGCTGTCGAGATGACGCCGTATGCCGGGCGCGTTGCGAGCGGTAAAGGCGGGAGCAGCAAGAACTTCACCGCGTCGCGCGCTTGGCCGCCGACGCTGAGCCCGGGCCGGTACGACTGGACGGTTTCGTGCATCTCGGCGCGAGTACGCGGGGGCGACTTGACCCCGATGCGTTTGGCGACGACCGCCATCTCGGCCACGTACTGGTCGGCGTCGGCGTCGCTCAGCGGTCGTACTGCATAACGCTGGTACGCGGCGAGGAAGCTGTCGACCTCGGTGACGTGCACCCACCCGAGCAACCGTGGGTCGCGTGCGTCGTATGGGCGACCGTCGGGGGCGATACCGGTGACCCGAGTGTGGATCTTGCGCACACGGGCGATCATTGCTTTGGCTTCGGCGGTGGTGCCGTAGGTCGTGATACCGACATAGCCCGCGGTGCGTTGCAAACGACCCAGTGGATCGTGGCGATAGTCGGAGTGATCCGCAACGCCCGCCATGGCGAGCGGGTGCAGGGTCTGCAGGAGTAGCGCACGAAGGCCGCCGACGAACATGGACGTGTCGGCGTGCACGCGCCAAGCGGAGCTTGCGGGGCCGAACAAGCCGGGGTCGACACGCTTCGGGTCGTGCACCGGTGGCGTTGCGCTGCCGGTGAGCATGAGGCGCATACGACGCTGCAGTTCGCGGCGGACGTGATCGACCGAGTCGGCCGGTTGGACCATGCCCGCTACGTTACGTGCGAGGAACGGGGTCGCGGCCGTCGCGCGGAAGGCGGGACCAATGGATCATGCGACACAGGTTGATGTGATCGAGCGCTGGCTCCAGATGCACCGCTCCGGCGCGACCCAGCTGGCCGACGACGTCCTCGAGATCGACACGTCCGTCTACACCTCGGCCGACTGGTTCGCCCGCGAGCAACAGGCGCTGTTTCGCGAGGGTGCGGTGGTGGCGTGCCTCACGGCCGATGTTCGTGAGCCGGGGGACTTCGTCACCCTCGACTCAGGTGGCGTGCCGATCGTGATCGTGCGCGACGATGAGGGGCAACTCGGCGCATTCGTGAACGCGTGCCGGCACCGGGCCACCCAGGTGGTACACGGCTGTGGCCAGGCGAAGAACTTCGCGTGTCCGTTCCACAACTGGACGTATGCCCGCGACGGTCGCCTGCTCGGGCAGCCGCGTTCGCAGGGCGGATTTGCGTCGTTGTCCAAGGACACGCTCGGACTGGTCGCGCTGCCCGTGGCCGAGGCCCATGGCTTGGTGTTCGTGCGTCCCGGTGGCGGAGACACCCCCGACGTCGACGCGATCATCGGCGCAGAGATCTCGCGCGATCTCGATCGGTTCGACCTCGCGGGCTATCACGTGTGGGATCGCATTCAGCGCGAATGGCAGTGCAACTGGAAGCTCATCCTCGACACGTTCACCGAGTCGTATCACGTGTTCGCGTTGCACGGCGCGAGCGTCGG
>CAFABA010000002.1_pt1 | contig 62314 bp, 60 predicted proteins | sample 7267731 | NCBI WGS metagenome assembly CAFABA01 (sample SAMEA6814000, study PRJEB35770) | uncultured Acidimicrobiales bacterium | biome: Freshwater; feature: Freshwater reservoir; material: water | place: Czech Republic | collected 2017-08-18 | depth 30m m | reverse complement strand
TACGTCGCAGGTCGCGGGCCCGGGCTCGACATGGGCGACGCGATGTTGTGGCCCGACCTGTCGCGCAACTACACGTCGCTGATCGCCGAAGACCTCTGGGGCGGCTCGGGCGTCACGGCGGCCGACATCGACATCGCCGAGATCTACGACTGCTTCACGACCAGTGCGTTGCTCGGAATCGAAGGCCTCGGCCTTGCTCCACGCGGCGGTGGCGGCGACCTCATCCGTTCCGGCGCCACGCGACCAGGGGGCTCGAAGCCCATCAACACCAACGGTGGCCTGTTGTCCGAGGGCTACCTCCACGGCATGAACACCGTCGCCGAAGCCGTCCTACAACTTCAGGGCCGCTGCGGCGAGCGCACCGTCGCCGGCGCCGAGACGTGCGTGGTGACCTCGGGCGCGTTGACCGACGGGTCCGGCCTCGTGCTGGCGAGAGGCTGACCGATGAACGAGCAACTCCACGGCATCATCGAGCCGGTCATCGACGCCGACGCGATCACGTTCTGGGAAGGCGTCGCGGCGCGACGGCTACTCGTTCCCACGTGCCTCGGCTGCGGCACCGCTTTCCTCCCACCGTTGCCCTGCTGTCCGACCTGCCAGAGCGAGATGATCGAACACGTCGAGGCCGAGGGAACGGGGCAGCTCTACAGCTGGGTGGTCATGCGCCGCGCGCTCGACCCCGCGTACGCCGACGCCGTGCCGTACGTCGTGGCCGCGGTCGAGCTCACCGAAAGGGCACGCATCTTCTCGCGCCTCGTCAACATCGACATCGACGATCCGCTCGCGCTGGTAGCCGGCATGGCGCTGCGCCTCGTGTTCGTCGACATCAACGGTCGGGCCATGTGGGCGTTCGAACCGGCAGGCTCCCCATGACCACGCGCGCCAACGTCACGACTTACCGCACCCCCGAGGCCGAACAGCGCTACCGCGACCTCGGTCTGTGGGACGACGTCACGCTGGTCGAGCGCGTACGCGCGCACGCGGCCACTCGCCCAGATGCCATCGCGATCATCGACAGCGCCGACGACCGCCGCATCACCTATGCCCAGCTCTGGCACGACGCGTCGACCTTCGCCTCGTTCCTGATGGCACGAGGGATCGAACCGGGCGACGGCGTTTCGGTGCAACTGCCCAACTCTTACGAGACCGCGGTGGTCGATCTCGGCGTGCTCGCGGCCGGCGCGGTGCTCAATCCGCTACTCCCGAACTATCGGGCCCACGAGCTACGTCACGTGCTGGCGGTATCGCACGCGAAGGCCTATGTCACGCCCCACACGTACCGTGGCTTCGATCACCTGGCCATGGCCCGTGATCTGTGCGCGTCCTTGCCCGAGGTGCACACGCACGTAGTCGTCGCGCCGGCGTTCGAGACCCGCGGCGAGTTCGCAAGCGAGTCGTTCGAACTGCGCGAGGTCTTGGCGAGCACGCCGCGCAACGATGCTGCGCTGCCCGCGCTCGACGCGTCCGCGGTGAGCGAGCTCATCTTCACGTCGGGCACCGAGGCTGCGCCGAAGGCGATCATGCACTCCGAGCAGACGGCAAACGTCAACGTGCTGGGCACGCTCGAGGCGATGGAGCTCACCGAACACGACGTGGTGTGGATGCCGAGCCCCATCGGGCACTCCACCGGCCTCAACTGCGGACTGCGTGTCGCGTTGCATGCCGGCCTGCCGATCGTGCTGCAGGACCGATGGGACCCCGAGCGCGCGGCCGAGCTGATCGAGCGCGAGCGGTGCACCTACACGCTCGCCGCGACCACGTTCCTCAACGATCTGGTCCGCACGCTGCACGCCTCGCCGCGCGAGGTGAGTTCGATGCGCGCCTTTGGCTGCGGTGGCGCACCCGTGCCGCCCGATCTGGTGGTGGCCGCGGCCGCAGTCGGTGTGACCGTACTCCGCATCTACGGCTCCACCGAAGGGCTCATCATCACCTGGAACCGGGCCGGTTCACCGCTCGACAAGCGGGCGAACACCGACGGCGTCGCAATGCCCGACGTCGAGATCGAGATCCGCGACGACACCGGCCGCGTGGTCGGCCGCGGGGTCGAAGGGGAGATCCATGTGCGTGGCCCCGAGGTGTGCGTCGGCTTCTTCGACGACCCCGTCCGCATGGCGAAGGTCTTCACGCCCGACGGCTGGCTGCGCAGCGGCGACCTCGGTGTGATCGATGCCGAGGGCTACCTCACCATCGTCGGGCGCAAGAAGGAGATCATCATCCGCGGCGGCATGAACATCGCACCACGCGAGATCGAGGATCTGCTGTGCGAGATGCCGGCGGTTCGAGCAGCCGCCGTAGTGGGCCTACCCGACGAGCGCCTCGGCGAGCTCGTTTGCGCGTGCGTTGTCACCGACGAGCCGCTCGAGCTGGCCGACATCGTCGCGTTCCTCCGCAACCGCGACCTCGCGACGTACAAGTTGCCCCAAGCCCTGCGTGTGGTCGACTCGATTCCCATGACCGCGAGCGGCAAGCTCCGCAAGGCCGTGCTGCGCGACGCGATCGTGGCCGAGATGCAGGGGTCAAGATGAGCGATGCACCAGTGCTCGTCGAAGACATCGTGCTCGAGGCGGGCGGCGTGGCACGGGTGCTCACGCTCGACCGGCCCGACCACCGCAACCCACTCGACAAGCAAACGGTTTCGCGCTTGCTGGCGCTGGTGCGCGAAGCGGTGGCCGACACCAGCGTGCGCGCGGTGATCCTCACCGGCAACGGCCCCGCCTTCTCGTCGGGCGGCGATCTCAAGGGCTACCAGATCCTCTATCGCGATCCTCCGGCGTTCCGCACCTTCCTCGACGAGTTCGCCGAGCTGTGCCTGCTGCTCGAACGCAGCCGGCTGGTCAGCGCGGCCATGGTGAACGGCGCCTGCGTCGCCGGCGGACTCGAGATCGCTCTGGCCTGCGACGTGATCGTCGTGGCATCCGATGCCCGCATCGCCGACGGCCACCTCCAGTTCGGACAGCTGCCCGGCGCAGGTGGCAGCCAACGCCTGTGTCGCGCGATCGGGCTTCAGAAGGCCAAGGAGATGTTGCTCACCGGGCGGTTCTATCGGGGTTCCGAGGCCGTCGACATGGGCCTCGCAGCGCTCCACTGTCCACTCGACGAGCTGCGCACCCGCACGCTCACCCTGGTCGAGGAGATGTGCGCACACAGTCCGCTCGCTCTGCGCGAGATGAAGACGCTCATCGGTTACGCGGTCGACCTACCACTCGATCAAGCCCTCGAGGCCGAGCTCGACCTCGTGCATCGCTACGCGACAACATCGCACGACGCGCTCGAGGGTCTCGACGCGTTCGCGTCACGCCGCAAGCCCAACTATCGCGGCGAATAGGCGGTGACGTTCGGATCGGGCGACGCCTCGCTGTTCGCCACCAGATCGAACGTGCGGCGGCCCACGCCCACCGCGCGACAACCGCAATCTTCACCCCGACCTAGCTCGCAACGTTCGAACAGATGCTCGACCGTCTGGCCGAGCACGCCCGCTGGCTCCTGATCAACGAGGTTTCACCATGAAGCTGCTCAACCAGCATCGAGCCGAGCCCATACCCGCGGGCTCGACCGACGAGGTCATCCGCGCCATCGGCTTGTCGAAGACGTACCCGCCGGACGTCCACGCAGTCGAAGACCTGAACCTCACCGTGCACAGGGGCGAGATCTTCGGCCTCCTCGGCCCCAACGGGGCCGGCAAGTCGACCACTGCCGGCATGCTCACGACTCGTGTCATCCCGACCGCTGGCCGGGCGGTCGTCGCCGGTATCGACGTTGTTGCGCAGCCGGCACGAGCCAAGCGATTCATCGGGGTCGTGCCGCAGTCGAACACGCTCGATCGCAGCCTGACCGTCTTCGAGAACCTCTACTTCCACGGTCTGTTCTTCGGGATGTCCGCACAGCAGTCGAAGACCGAGGCGGCGGCGCTCATCGATCGCATCAAGATCAACCGGTTCGCAAACGCTTCCGTGATGGCGCTGTCGGGTGGCATGGCCCAACGCCTCATGCTGGCCCGCGCCGTCATGCACCGCCCCGCGGTGTTATTCCTCGACGAACCGACCTCCGGGCTCGATCCACAGAGCCGCCTGGCGCTCTACGAACTCGTCCGCGAGCTCAACGCCGAGGGTCAGACCGTTTTGCTCACCACGCACTACATGGAAGAGGCCGACGAGCTCTGCGACAGGGTCGCCATCATCGACCATGGTCGATTGCTGGCACTCGACTCTCCTGCGGCGCTCAAGCAACACGTCGGTGCCGACACCCTTGTCTCGATCACCACCGATGGCGACCTCGACTCGCTGGCCGCCGTGCTACAGACCAACGTCAAGGGCGTCCAGTCGGTTCGTCGCATGGGCGATGGCCTGCAGATCACCATCGTCGAAGCTCGCGGCATCATCCCGGCAATCGTCACCGCGGCCGACGATGCCGGCTTCAACCTCACCGACCTGACCGCCTCGAAGCCCACGCTCGAGACGGTCTTCATCCACCTCACCGGCAAGGAGCTTCGGGACTGATGCCCACGACCACGATCCCCAACGTACGCGAGGACCAACAGTTCCGCGATACGACCGCGAAGGCGTTCCTCGGGTTGCTACGACGAGACGTGACCGTGCTGCGCAAGAACCTCAAGGAGTTCATCCCGCGCACGGTGATCCAACCGTTCCTCCTCGTGTTCGTGTTCGCCTATGTGTTCCCGCAGATAGGCAACGGGCCCACCGGTGCCGCAGGAAGCATCTACGCCACCACGCTCATCGCGGGGGTGCTCGGTCTCAGCATCATGTTCCAGGGAATTCAAGCGGTGTCGTTGCCTATGGTCCAGGAGTTCGGCATCACGCGCGAGATCGAGGATCGCGTGCTCGCGCCCATGCCCGTGAGCCTCGTGGCGATCGAAAAAGTCGTCGCGGGCGCACTGCAAGGGCTGCTCGCCGCGCTGATCGTGTTGCCGATCGCGGCGGTGGTACCCGTGAACCCGGTGCACCTCCACATCACCTGGTGGGTGCTGTTGACGCTTGCCCCGCTCTCGGCAATCGCGTGCTCCAGCCTCGGGCTGTTCTTCGGAACGAAGTTCAACCCGCGATCGGTGCCCGTGCTCTTCGGGATCATCGTGCTACCGCTCACGTTCCTCGGCTGCACCTACTACTCGTGGAAATCGCTTCACCCCATCCAGACCGGCGGCGCGTCCTGGCTTCAGGTGGTCGTGCTCATCAACCCGCTGGTGTACATCAGCGAAGGATTCCGCGCCGCGGTCACCGGCAACGACCACATGAGCCTCCTCGCGATATACCCGGCCCTACTCGCGTTCACCGCGCTGTTCCTTCAGCAAGGCATCCGCGGGTTCAAGCAGCGCGTGCTCTCATAACGATGGCCGCGGTTCAGCCGAAGGCCGGACCGTCGAACGAGTCGACGGTGGCGAACGCACTCACCGGGTTGCGGGTGAGCCGGCTCGCCTGCTTCTCGGGGCGGCCGAGGGCGATCACCGCAGCAACCGCATGGGTGGCAGGGAGGGCGAGCAGAGTGCGCACCGCGGGCTCCTCGCGTACGGCGAACGTGGTAATCACGCCGCCGAGGCCCACCAGCCGCGCAGCGAGCAGCACGTTCTGACAAAACGGGTAGATCGATGCGCCGGCCACGATGCCGTGGCGATCGAGTTCAGCGTCCATCGCCGCGACGAGCCCGGTGTCGACCGCCACCACCAACAGCACGGGTGCATCGCGTAGCGGTGACACGATCGACGGACCGGTCTCGGCGCGGGCGGCCGCGAGGTCGACGCTCCCGGGTCCGGGCCACCGTCCATGGGCGGTGAGGCCGAAGGGGCGTTGACCGTCGCGCATCAGTGCGACGTACTCACGAGCGACGCCCTCCATCAGGTCGAGCACAGCGGCACGGCGGGTGGCATCGCGCAACACCACCACGCGCCACCCCTGCTTGTTGCCACCACTCGGCGCGAAGCGCGCGTGGTCGAGCACCGTGAACAGTTCGTCATCGGTGACGGGCTCGGCGCGGAACGCGCGCACCGAGCCGTTGGTCCGCAGTACACGCGCCAATCCGACGGGTTCGGTCATCACGGTCATCACGGTCCTTTCGGCAGCCCAAGCGCACGCTCGGCGATGAGATTGCGCTGGATCTCGCTCGTGCCACCGTAGATCGATTCGCCACGGGCGAAGAAGAACGACTGCTGCAACGGGCTCGCCGGATATTCGAACATCTGCGGCCGCGTGCCGAGGCCCACCGAACCCGGGCGCACGTCGGTATCGGCACCGGTGAGAATCTGACCGTTCATGCCAAGCAGATCGATCGCCAGCTTGGTCGACCATTGCGAGTAGTCACTCCAGAAGACCTTGTGCGTCATCTCGAGACCCGGCTCATTGCGGTCGAGCAGCACGTTGGTGAGTGACCGGTAGCCGTGCACCCGCATGATCTCGGTGACGATCCACGACTGGGCCAGCCGCTGCCGGACGCGTGGGTCCTTCGCCGCGCCGTTGCGGCGAGCGCTCTCGAACATCTCCTCGCGCTCGGTCCGGAAGCGGTGATAGCCGGTGGTGGCCGAGGTCCCCCGTTCGAAGCCCAAGGTGGTCATCGCGACGCGCCACCCGTTGTCGATCTCGCCGACCACGTTCACGAGCGGACAACGCGCTCCGGTGAAGACGACCTTGTTGAACCCGCGTGAGCCGTCGGGCTGTGGCTTCGCGATCACTTCTACACCGGGTTGGCGCATAGGCATGAGGAGGAAGGAGATGCCTGCATGCCGGGGCTTGTCGGGGCTGGTCCGTACGAGGATGAAGATGTAGTCGGAATCCTCGGCCTCGCTGGTCCAGATCTTCTCGCCGGTGACCACGATCTCGTCACCCTCGATGACCCCTTCGCACGCGAGCGACGCGAGGTCCGAACCCGATGCCGGCTCGCTGAACCCCTGGCACCAGATGATCTCGCCCTTGAGGATCTGCGGAAGGAACTCCTGTTTTTGGTCCTCGGTGCCCCAGCGCAGGATGGTGGGGCCCACGAGCAACTCACCGAGCGACGACACCCGAAGCGGCGCGTTCGCCCGTGCGAACTCCTCGGCGAGGGCCACGCTCTCCATGAGGTCGAGCCCGCGGCCCCCGTACTCCGTCGGCCATGACGCGCAGATCCAGCCGCCGTCGTACATGCGCTTGGGCCACTCCTCCTCGAAGAACCGCTTGCGCGCGGCCGCTGGCATCGTGAACCCGTCGCCGAACCAGCCCGCCGGCAGGTTCGCGACCAACCAGGCGTGGACCTCGGCGCCGAATGCCACCGCGTGCTCGGGGTAGGACACATCCATCGTTCGTTGCTCCTCTAGCTGCTCGGCGCCAAGCGGCGCCACGCCTCGCCCACGTCCATGATGCCGGGCAGCACCTCGAGCAAGGGTGTCGTGACTCCCTCGGCGACGAAACGGTCGAGACGGGCCCGGCACTGGTCGGCGTCGCCGTGCACCACCAGCGCATCGACAACCTCGTCGGGTACCGCGGCCGACGCGGCGTCGATGCCGGCACCGGTGCGCCAGGCCTCCCACACCCCCGCCAGTGCATCGCCGCGGCCAAGCCAGCGTTGCTGCGCCTCGTATGCGGGCGCGGCCAGATAGCCAGCGAGCCGTCGACGCGCCACGGCGCGCACCAGCGCCGCATCGGTGCTCGGGCACACGGTGATCCATGCCACGACCTCGTGACCGGGTGCAACGTGCGGACGGATCACCGCGAGGTCGTCCGTGCCGATGCACGTCAGGATGACGCCGTTCGCCACCTCGCGGGCCGCTCGCAGCATCGTGGGCCGAAGCGCGGCGAGGTACACGGGTGGGGGCGAGGCCGGTGCAGTAGCGAGCGAGAACCCGCCGCGGCGCTCGCCGTGCAGCAGCGCGCGCACCTGGGCCGCAACGTCGCGGACCTTGGCCACCGGATCGACGAACGGCACACCGTTCCACCGCTCGACGATGAGCGGTGACGACGCGCCGATGCCCAGTACGACACCACCCGGCGCTGCGTCGGCGAGCGATGCCGTCGTCATGGCCAACAACGCCGGCGGGTGCAAGAACGCCGACACAACCGCAGTGCCCAGGCGGAGCGGCGTGCCCCATCCCGCCGCCATCGCGAGGGGCGTGAAGGCGTCGGCGCCGTCACTCTCGCCGGCCCAAAGGTCGGTGTATCCCCAGCTCGCGAGCTGCTCGACCTGGGCGCGTTGGGCGCGAATCGGCAACGACCGGTCGGGGAACACCACACCCATGCGCTGCACGCTCGCCGACGTTAGAGGACCGGCCTGACCACGGCGTTGCCCGCCGCGAACACCAGATCGAGAACGCGGCCGTCTCTAGATTCCCGCAGCGCTCGCCGCGAGTGACGCGACAGGAACGACTCGCGTACGAATCTCGGGCACCGGAAGCGGCGTGCGGAACCAGCGGAACACCATGAGGCCGACCCGGTGGCCGAAGGTGTCGATCCAGTTGGGCACGCCTGGATCACGCGACGAAATGACCACGCGCACCGTGCTACCCGCGTCGGGCTGCGCAGTGAGGTTGTTCACCTGACCACTCGTCCCCTCGTAGTCGGGCACCTCGAACCAGTAGTTGTTGATGGCGAGACCCCAGTAGGGCACTTCAGCGGGCCTGAAGTCGATCACCAGCGCCTCGTCCTCTGCGAGGTCGAAGTGGCCAAACGCGTAACGATGGCCAGTGGGCACCGTCATGTCGATGCCGTCGGGCACGGGGGTCAGCACGTTGGCTGGCTCGCGCCGCGTGTTGTCGACTACGGCGGCCCAGGCAACCGCGGCGTCGTGCACGAACCGGGCCGAGCGGTCGAGCGCATCCTCCACAACCGCCAAGGTGAGCGGTGGCGGCGTCGCGGTCGCAGGATCGAGGAGCTCGAGCGACAAGGTAGCCGGTGTGGTCGAGCGCCAGTCGTGCGCGTACTGGCGGATGAACAAGTAACGCGTCGTCGCGTCGCTGTGCAGAACGTTCGGCCCGGCATTGTCGGCAAACCCCGGACCGATTCGCACATCGACCTCGCCGTGTTCGTCGACCACGAGCCCGGCTTCGGTCACCGCATCGATGCGCTTGCTCACGGGGTCGAGCCCGATCTTGCCGTCGTAGATACCGATCTCCATGAGCGGGGCCTCGCCCCGCGTGCCGCGCAGCCGATAGCTCGACCGGCCGTCGATCACGGCGTGAAGGTACACGCAGTCGGCAGTGTTGCCGCCGTCGCCGAAGTGCGCCTCCTGCGCCGAGACCAGCGCCGGATGGTGTGGATCGGCGAACTCGAGCGTGAGGTCGAGGCCCACGCGCAACAACCGGGTCAGGTAGCGCAAACCCTCGGCACGGTCGATCTCGTCGAGAGGCGACTCTGGGCGATCGAGGAAGGCGCCGGCCTTCTCGAGCTCACGGCAGAAGTTGTTCCACGTCCCCACGCAGAACGACCCTACCGGACCGACCGCGCGTAATGCGCGTGCATCAGAGCGGGACCGATGCGGCTACCGTTCGCACCCGTGGGGATCACTGCGCATCCGGGGCGCCTCGAAAGCGGAAGCTCGTTCTGGGATCTCGTGGCGCGCGCCGCTACCGCACGTCCCGAGGGCGTTCTGGCGGTCGACGAGCACGACCGGGTGCTGACCTTCGCCGACTACGCGAATCGGGCCGAGCGTCTTGCGGCGGGCCTCCACGTGCACGGGGTACGGCCCGGGGATGTCGTGTCGTGGATGTTGCCCACGTGGATCGAGACGGCGCTCCTGATCGCCGCCCTCGATCGACTCGGTGCGATCCAGAACCCCATGCTGCCGATCTATCGCGAGCGCGAGGTCGGCTTCATCACAAAGCAGGCCGCGACGAACCTGATGATCACCCCCAGCGTGTGGCGAGGCTACGACTACGCCGCTCTCGCCCGGGGTGCCGTGGCCGACGCGCTGATCATCGACCGCGACGCGCCGCTACCCGATGCCGACCCGGCCGTCCTGCCCCCGTTCGCGGCCGACGCCGATCGTGTCGCCTGGCTGTTCTACACGTCGGGCACCACGGCCGACCCGAAGGGTGTGAAGCACCGCCATGGCCCGGTGACGGCGGCGACCTTGAGCATGTCGCATCGCATGAAGATCACCGCCGATGATCGCGCCGCGCTCGTGTTCCCCATAGCGCACATCGGGGGCGTGAACTGGCTCATGGCCGGCCTGCTGAACGGCTGCACCGTGATCCTCATCGAGAGCTTCGCCGACCCGACCACTATGGGCACGCTGCGCCGCCACGGGCTCACGCTCGCCGGCGTCACCACCGCATTCCACCTCGCCTATCTCGCCGCGCAGCGCGCGAACCCCGAAGAGCGCCTCTTCCCCGACGTGCGCGCCTACCCAGGCGGTGCCGCGCCGAAGCCGCCACAGTTGCACTACGACCTCGTGGACGAGGTGGGCGGTGTGGGCATCGTCGCCGGGTTCGGCCTCACCGAGTATCCGATGTGTGGCATGGCCGCCGTGTGGGATCACACCGACAAGCTCGCCCACACCGAAGGCCGCCCGTCCGACGGCACCGAGTTCTGGGTGCTCGACGAGAACGGTCGACGCGTCGGGCCGAACATCGACGGTGAGATACGCGTCCGAGGGCCCCATCTGTTCGTGGGCTACGTCGACCCGGCGCTCGACGTCGACGGCTTCGATGAGCTCGGGTTCTTCCGCACCGGCGACATCGGCCACCTCGACGAGGATGGGTACGTGGTCATCACCGGACGCCTGAAGGACGTGATCAACCGCAAGGGTGAGAACATCAGCGCCAAGGAGATCGAGGATCTCGTCTACACGCACCCGAAGGTGGTCGACGTCGCAGTCATCGGGCTGCCCGACGCCGACGCCGGCGAACGAGTGTGCGTGGTCGTCGCGTGTGCACCCGGTGTCGAACCGCTCACCTTCGACGAGATGCGCGCGTACCTCGTCGAACAGAAGCTCATCACACGCAAGCTCCCACAGCAGCTCGAGATCATTCCCGAGCTGCCTCGCAACGCAGCGGGCAAAGTGCAAAAGCACGCGCTGCGAGAAAGGTACGGTCGCTGATGCTCGACCTTCTCCTCACCGGCGGCCTCTTGGTCGATGGCACCGGGGCACCTTCAGTGCTCGCCGACATCGGCGTGCGCGACGGGCGCATCGCGGTAGTCGCCGCGCCGGGTTCGATCACCGAGACCGCGACCGAAACCCTCGACGTGACCGGCCTGGTCGTCGGCCCGGGCTTCATCGACGTGCACACACACCTCGATGCCCAACTGCTCTGGGACTCCACCGGCAGCCCATCGCTGCAACACGGCTGCACCACCGTGGTCTGCGGCAACTGCGGCTTCTCCCTCGCGCCGTCGGGGCCTGAGCAGGCCGACTACCTCACGCTCATGTTGTCGCGCGTCGAGAGCATGCCGCTCGCTGCCCTGCGCGCCGCGATCGACTGGACATGGACCTCGTTCGACGAGTGGCTAGCCCAGTTCGACGGCAACCTCTCGGTCAACGCCGGGTTCCTCGTCGGTCACTCCGCGTTGCGACGCGCTGTGCTGGGCGACGACTTCGCACGAACCGACCTCACCGAAGCGGAACGTGACGCGATCCTCACGCTCGTGCGCGAATCGCTCGACGCCGGCGCGCTGGGGTTCTCGACTTCGTTGTCGACGTCGCACCTCGATGGCCAGAGCAACCCGGTGCCGTCGCGATATGCAGGTGCCGAGGAGATGCTGGCCATCGCCGACGTGGTGCGCAACCACGAGGCACCTGTGATGCAGATCACCGTCGCGGGGACGTCCTCTGGCTTCCAGCAAGACGAGGTCGAGTTGCTCACCGACATCTCGTTGCGGAGCGATCGTCCAATCAACTGGAACGTGCTCATGGTGCGGGCCGATGATCGCGCCTACCTCGACCGGCAACTGGCGGCGTCGGACTACGCCAGCGAGCGGGGCGCCATGGTCCTCGCGCTCAGCCCACCAAACTCGAACGCGATGCGGATGTCGTTCGAGACCGGAGCGTTCCTATACGCGATACCCGGTTGGGGCGAGCTCTTCCGCTACGGGCCGTCGGAGCGCATCGACGCACTGCGGGGCACCGAGTGGCGCGACAGGTTGCAGGCGCTCGCCCAGGCGCCCGAGGCCGGAGTCATCCGCGGTCGCACACAATGGCAGCTGCTCACGCTCCGCGAGACCTGGTCGGCCCGGAACAAGGAGTGGGAGGGTCACACGTTCGGCGAGATCGCGGCAGCGCGCAACACCACCCCGTTCGACGCAATGATCGACATCGTGGTCGACGACGAGCTGCGCACCGGGATCGAGGGCCCGCCCATGCACGTCACCGACGCGGACTGGGCCCTGCGCGCCGACGTACTGTGCGATCCGCGGGTGATCGTCGGTGGCTCCGACGCCGGCGCCCACGTCGACATGTTCGTGGGTGCCACCTACACCACGTCGTTCCTCAGCGAGGTTGTGCGCGAGCGTGCGCTCGTCGCGCTCGAGGAGGCAGTGCGGCTCATCACCGATCGGCCGGCGCGCCTCTACGGCCTCCGCGATCGTGGCCGCGTCGCCGAAGGCTGGATCGCCGACCTCACCATCTTCGACCCGGCGACCGTCGCCAACCTGCCGGCGGTCACCGTGGCTGATCTTCCCGCCGGGTCCTCGCGGCTCATTGCGGAAGCGATCGGCATACCGCACGTCATCGTCAACGGCGTGTTCGCGCTGCGCGACGGCCAGGTCACCGATGCCCGCCCGGGAACCACGCTTCGCACGGGGCGCGACACCGAGCGCGTCAGCCTCGCATCGGCCCGATCCGAGTAGAGCACCGATGCCCACCCGCACGTGCTCGCTCCGCAGCGTGCCGTTGCGATCGAAGCGCTCATGGCAGCTGCGGGCCCACCACCAGGTCAGCGCGGTTCACAGATGACGAGCGGGATTTCGCGGTCGGTCTTGGTCTGGTAGTCGTCGTAGGCCGGCCACTCCGCCACAGCGATTGGCCACAACGCCGCTCGATCCTCGGGTGTCGCGACGCGGGCGTGCAACTCGTGGAACTGATCGCGGTCGTGGATCGTGACATCGGCATGGTCGAGGATGTTGAGGTACCACTGCGGGTGCTTCGGTGCACCACCCATGGAGGCAACGACGAGATAGCGATCGCCGTCGGCGACCCGGATCAGCGGCGAACGCCGCACCACACCCGACTTGCGACCGCGCGTCGACAAGATGATGCAGTTCGCGCCCTCCCACTCGTAGCCGTCGGCGCCGCCGGTCGCGAGGTAGCGCTCGACGTGATCCGCGACAAATCGCCAGGGACTCGGTGCGTACGTTTCATCAGCCATGCGCGAAACGCTATCCACGTTCGCGTAACCGACCTCGCTGTGGCAGGCTCTCGTCGGAGGGGACTCGATGACCACGCCCGCTGCCACGCCCGCGGTCACGGCAGCACAACGCCAAGTGAGCACGCTTGCGTGGGTCTCGGCGTCGCTGTCGGCGCTGGTGGTGTCGATGAACCTCAGCGTCATGAGCGTGGCCTTCGACGCGCTCGGCACGTCGTTCCCCGAGGCAAAGCTATCGACGCTCGGGTGGGTGCTGAGCGTCTACACCATCGTGTTCGGCGCGTTCCTCGTGCCCGCAGGCCGACTGGCCGACCACCTCGGGCGACGTCGCGTCTTCCTGGTGGGCCTCGTCATCTTCACGATCGCGTCGCTGATCGCCGCCGTTGCTCCTGCGATCTGGATCGTCATCGCCGGACGCGTCGGGCAAGGCATCGGCGCCGCATGCCTAGTGCCGTCCACCCTCGGCCTGTTGCTCGACGCGCTGCCGGTCGAGAAACGGGCCAGCGCCACCGCGGCCTACAGCGTGCTCGCGTCGGTGGGTGGCATAGCGGGGCCCACCGTTGGCGCCTACCTCGTCGACCATGGCGGGTGGCGCAGCGCGTTCTACGTCGCGCCAGTGTTCGCCCTCGCGTCGTGGTTCACCGGATGGAAGTCACTGCCCGAACATCGCTCGCGCCGAACCGGACCGCTCCCCGATCTCGTCGGCGCCGTGCTGGTGATCGTCTCCTTGACTGCGTTGTCGTTCGGCATCCTCCAGTCGCGTGCGTGGGGCTGGACAAGCCCCAAGGTGGTCAGCGCGCTCTTGCTCGCCGTGGTCACCGTGCCGGTGTTCTTCGCGCGGTGCGCTCGTCACCCGGTGCCGGTACTGCCCATTCAACTCACGCGCATTCGCAGCTTCGCGTGGTCCAACATCGCCTCGGCGATCTACGGCATGTCCACCGGCGCGCTCCTGTTCGGCATCGTCCGTTTCCTGCGCCAGGGCTGGGACTATTCACTCACGGACTCGGGCGCCGGGATCATCCCGCTCGCGCTCGCATCGATGAGCACGGCATCGCTCGCCGGTCGCGCCGGCAACCGCTTCGGTGAACGCGCAATTGCCGCGCCAGCATGCGTGGTGATCGCGACCGGCATGACCTTTCTCGCGTTCCGACTCAACGGCACCCCGGCCTTTTGGACCGCGTGGGTGCCGGGCGCCGCGCTCATCGGTGCCGGCATGGGGATCACCTACCCGATGATCGGCTCAGCCTGCGTGCGAAACGTGGAAGGCGCCGACCTCTCCGTGGCCAGCGCGACCAATCGGATGACGCTCCAGATCGGCAACGCGATCGGCATCGCCATAGCTATCGCGATCATCGGCGACGCCAAAGGTCACGACATCATCGATCCGATGCGGCACGCGTTCCTCGTCATGGCGGGCCTGGCCCTGGTGGTCGGCGCTTCGATGACCATGGTCGGCCGTCGCAGCTTCGCCCAGCGGTACTGACCTCAGGTGAGGCTCTCGCTCGGATGCGCGCCGGGCGACAGCAGCGGGAACCGCACCGTCGCGCCGCCGTCCACCACGAGCATCTGCCCGGTGACGAATCGGGCCAGGTCGCTCGCGAAGAACAGCACCGCACGCGCGATGTCATCGGGAGTCCCGGCGCGCCCCAGCGCTGTGGTGAGGTCGTCGCGCTCCTGCTGCTCGGGAGTGATGAGCCCCGCGACCGCGGGCGTGCGGATCGAGCCCGGGCTCACCGCATTGGCGCGCACGCCGAAGCGGCCGTACTCGAGGGCCAGGCTCTTCATGAGGTGGATCAGCGCCGCCTTGGCCGCACCGTACGCGGCATGGTTCGGGGCCCCGAAGACGCCGCTCACGGAGCCGATGCTCACGATTGACCCACCGGCACCCTGCGCCACCATACGATCGGCGGCGGCGACCGAGAGCAACTGCACCCAACGCACGTTCTGTCGGAACACGAAATCCCAATCCGACGCTTCCGACTCGCGAAGTGGGCGCCAGCCAGCGCGCATGCCGCCGGCTACGTTCACCAAAATGTCGACGGCGCCGAAGGCGTCGACAGTTGCCGGCACGATGGCGGCCAACTCGGCGTCGTCACGCAGGTTCGCGACGAGCGCGCACGCTCGACCCCCTCGGGCAGTGACCTCGGCCGTGACGCGCTCGGCCCGCTCCGCGACCTTGTCGACGACCATCACGGCAGCGCCTGCATCGGCCAGCACGAGCGAGATCGCCTCGCCGATGCCCCGGCCGCCGCCCGCCACGATCGCGGTCTTCCCCATTACGAGTCCTTGCATACCGCGGACCATAGTCCGCGCGATCCGAACGAATTCTTGGCAATGCGGGCGCGAACGTTTCGCTCCCGGTTTCCGCGGCGCGCGGTGTGCTTGGCGAGCGCCACGACGCAGAGTGCGCGACGATGCCCCTACGCAGACGCGTGGGGGGTGGCCGATGATCGACCGATGGAAGGCCTGGCACCAGGTCGGCGAGCGCATCGAGCGCGCAAGCGACGAACGCCATCGCGCCATGCTCGAATGCGTGCGCGAGCACATCATCGCGGAAACCGAAGCCGACTTCGATCGGCTGATGCGCACGTTGTGCGCCGAGCCGTCGTTCAACTTCTGGGTCGCCGGCAACGGGAGCGGCGCCGGCCCGAAAGGCCTCGACGCGGTGCACGTGCACTACCGCAACCTCATCCGTGAGAAGCGCTACGTCTTCGAGATCGACATCGAGCGCATCGTGGTCGATGACGACACGGTGGTCACTGAAGGCTGGTTCCACCAGATCTTCCCCGGCACCACCCTGCTCGAGCGTGGGGCGGACATCGACGACCCGAGCGCGGCCTACCAGGTCACGATGCGCCTGCTGCTGCTGTGGCCCTTCACTGAAACGGGCGAGTTGATCGGCGAGGACAGCTACGCCGGGAGCACGATGTTCGCGCCCGGTTCGGTGCGCAAGCTCGACGAGGCCGAGATTCCCGAGGAGTTCCGCGCCGCGCTGCGTCGTTGACGCCGGGACGACGACTTCAGGACGTCGGTTGCTCGGGGATCGTGTCGGGCACGCTGGCGACCGAACCCAGGACGACCTCGCCGAGGGCTTTGCGGATTCGGTCGAGGGTGAGGTCATCGAGGTTGGCGTAGACGAGTCGTGCGCCCTGGAACCGTTCGACCTCGGCGATCAGGGCTTCGCGATCGAGTTCGGTCACGAGCAACGCCACGGTGACCGTACCGGGCAACACCGCGTCGCGGAACCACGCGACCCATTCGTCAGGAATACCGTAGTCGAGGACCTTTGCCGTGACCGCTCCTGCTCCGGCCCCCACCGCGGTGCCGGCGAGCCAACCGACCGGGCCGCCGAGCAACAGACCGATCAGGCCGGTCCACACCGCGCCCGACACCGCGGAGCGTGCGGGCTGCGGGTCGGTCGTCTCGCGTACGACAGCGTGACCACTCTCGTTCTTGGCGACGATGACCGCGTCCTTCAGCACCAGACGCTTGTTCGCGCTCAACCGCCTCGCTGCGCTGAGAAACTCCTGCGCGCGATACATGTCGTCGAACGCGATGCCGACGAGCGTCTCGATGGTCTGGTCATCATGTTTCCTGGTCACAGCCCACGACAGTATCCGCTGACCGACCAGATCCTGCCGCGGCGATGTGACACCGGATCGCCTCAGGCCATCAGTTTGTGCTCGCGCAACCAATCGACCGTGATCTGCAGACCCTCGTCGAGCGACTTCGGCTTGTAGCCGAGCAGCGATCGGGTGTGTGCGTTGTCGAAGTACGGCTCGGGGAAGTTCTGGCGGGCGAGCGCATCGAGGCTCGGACCGACCCGGTCGCGGAGCTCTGCATCGGCGTCGAGCGCGGCGGCGGTGATCTCGTGGACGCGGTTCGGGTTCCCGGCGAACCCCATGGCCCGGTTGACGAACACCGCCATGCTCGCGACGTCGGACGCGTTCGCGAACGCGAGGTATTTCTCGCCTCGGAGGCCCTTGTCGAGCGCGGCGATCGCTACCCAGGCCACATCGGACGCGAACGACCACGGGATGGGGAACTGCACCGCTTCCGCGAACTGCCCCTGGGAGGCGAGCTGGATGCGCAGGTTGTAGCTGGGCGCTTCCATCGAACGCTGCACGCACGGCGCGGGGCCGAAGGTGCCACCAGGGATGACGACGGAGACGTCCATGCCTTCCTCGGCGCGGCGCATCGCCTCGACGAAGGCACCGCGCTTGGTCTGCGTGTACGGGTCGGTTGCCGGGTCGGGGTGCAGCGGCGACGACTCGGACAACGGTGCGTCCTCGAAGAGGAAATAGGTGGTGGTGCCGAGCGTGACCACCTTCTTCATGCCGTGTGCTTCGGCCGCGTCGAACACGTTCGACACGCCACCGGTGTTGACCCGCTGGTGCTCACCCATGTCCTGGCTCGCGCCACCGAGCACGGCGGCAGAGTGGATGGCGTACTCGCACCCCTCCGACGCGCGGCGCACGCTCGCTGCGTCCGTGATGTCGCCCTCGACGATGGTGACACCGAGGTCGCGCAAGCTACCGAAATCACTTCCGGGGCGGGCGAGCGCATGCACGGAGTCACCCCGTTCGATGAGCTGCTGACAGATGTTGGAGCCGATGAGACCGGTACCGCCGGTTACGAACACGGTTGACATGTTCGGGAATCTAGTTCGGACGGAGATCCTCGCGCGCTGTGGGCAGAAGCCGCCGGCGTTCCGCAGCCACGATGTCCTGCGCCGCTCGCACCTCACCGATGTTGGGAACGGCGTCGAGCTCATCGAGCGAGGCGCGGTACACGTCGAACACCGTTCCGTAGCCCGCTTCCCGCAACGGCGAGATCCGCAACCGCATATCGGTGACCTCGCGGAGTCGCTCGATCGGGATCTTGGTCAGCTGCCGGGCGGCCGCTTCGTCACGGTGCACATCGAGCGCGTCCGCCGCCTCGGCGCGCCGCTCGGCGAGGAGGTCGAGCACTCGAGCAACGCGAGTGCGAACGTCGGTTGCGTCGCGGAGGAGAGTCTTTGGATCGGCCAGGTCTTCGCTCGTCACGCGACGGTTACGGTACCCGCACCGCACGTGTCCTCTGTTCGCGGGCGGCCATGGGGGTTGTCATGCCAGGTCCACTACACGGGGTGCACGTCCTCGATCTATCGACGGCGTTGTCCGGCCCGGTCGCCGCGACGATCCTCGCGGACCAAGGGGCCGAGGTCGTCAAACTCGAAGCCCCGGGCATGGGCGACATCACGCGCGTCGTCGGATCACACCGCGGCGGCATGCGAGCGATGTACCACCTCGCGAATCGCGGCAAGCGATCGATCGTGCTCGACCTACGCGCCGACGAGGGCAAGGCGGCCTTCTTCGCGCTCGCACGGCACGCCGACGTGATCGTGCAGAACTTCCGGCCGGGCGTGGTCGATCGGATGGGCATCGGTTACGACGCGGTGAGGGCGGTGAACCCCGACGTCGTGTACCTCTCGATCGCCGGCTTTGGCTTCGGCGGCCCGCTCGCCGGAGCCAAAGTGTACGACAACCTCATCCAGGCTGCGTCCGGCTTCGCTGCGGTGCAGGGCGACGAGTCGGGCCCTCGCTACGTGCGGAACCTGGCATGCGACAAGATCACCGCGCTGACCGCCGCGCAGGCGATCACCGCGGCCCTCTTCGCAAGGTCGCGGGGCGACGGCGGCCAGCACATCAGGCTCGCCATGCTCGATGCGGCCGCATCGTTCCTGTGGCCCGACGCGGCCACCCCGTTCGCGATGCTGCATCCCGACGCGACCATCGTCGACACCAATCGCAGCAACGAGCTCGTACGACACCTCGACGGGTTCACGACGTGCGCGCCGGTCACCGACGCAGAGTTCCGCGGGTGGTGTCTCGCGTTCGACGCACCTGAAGTGGCGAACGATCCACGGTGGGCCACCGTCGCACAGCGCATGGAGAGCGACGACTACCAGAACGTGCGACGCGAGGTCGCCGCCCGAGCGGCTCGACTCACCGTGGCCGACGCCATCGCTCGCCTCGCGGCGCATGGCGTCGCCTGCGTCGAGGCCGTACCCCTCGCCGAGTTGCCCGCCAACGAGCAGGCCGTCGCGAACGGCACCTTCTCGGTGTGCCACCATCCCGCGGCAGGACCGATCCGCCAAGTGGAACCACCGGCGCGCTTCGGCGGCACCCCGAGCACCGCGGGAGGCCCGGCCGCGCTCCCGGGCCAGCACACCGACGAGATCCTGCGCGAGGTCGGCTACGACGACGATGCCATACGTGCCTTGCGCAAGTCAGGCGTGGCGCTCTGACCAACGGGCCGTGCGCTGAACGGGCGACGATCAGCTGGTGACCGATCCGCCGTTCACGTGCACGGTCTGGCCGGTGAACCACGCCGCTTCGTTGGACGCGAGGTACACGCAGAACGGGCCGATGTCGTCAGGCCGCCCGAGCCGACCGACCGGTACCTGCTGGGCCAGCGCCTTGGTCACGTCGCTTCCTTCGTTGCCCGTCATGAGCCCCAGGGCCAGCGTGTTCGCGGTGACCCCTTTGCGGGCGTTCTCGACGGCGAGGTGGCGCATGAACGCGATCGCGCCCCCTTTACCTGCGGCGTAGGGCGACACGCCGATGCGCAGACCCACCATTCCCGCGCCCGAGGCGATGGTGACGATTCGACCGAAACCGTTGTCGCACATCGCGTCGAGCACGACGTGACAGCAGTTCATGACGCCGAAGAGGTTTACGTCGACCGGCCCGTGCCAGGTCTCAGGATCGGAGCCGCGGAACTGCGCGGGGACCATGCCGTCGCGGCCGCCGTTGCCCGCATTGTTCACGAGGATGTCGATTGGGCCGATCGCGGCGACCGACGACGCGACTCCGGCGCGCACCGAGTCGTACGCGGTCACGTCAAAGGGCGCGACGACCGCTCGTGCACCGGATGCTTGTAACTCATCGACGACCTGTTGGGCACGTTCGGGACGCACATCGTTGACGGCCACCGCCGCACCGCGGGCGGCGAGCGCTCGGGCGATTCCTGCGCCGACGCCTTGGCCGGCACCGGTGACGAGGGCATTGCGACCCGTGAGATCGAACATGGGGACCATCCTTTCGTGACCAGCGCAGCCTGACACGTCCGCGTCGAGCCACGCGGGGAATGTCCGGGCATGGATCGATCGTCCGCTAGCTTCGCCGGTTCGAGGTGAGGAGGATCGATGACCACAAGCCGTCGGGTCCGAAGTGCCGTGCTGACCGTCGGCCTGCTCGGCCTCGCCGCATGCGGGGGCAACGGGGTCGTGCTGGCCGGCCGGTCCACCTCGACCACAGCGGCCACAGCGGGCACGGGTGCTCTCTCGTCCGGTCCGAACAGTGGCGCGACCGCGCCGAGCACCACCCGCGCCGTCGGTTCCACCACGACCCGGGTCGTGAACGCCACGGGCCCCGACGGATACGGCGTGACCGACTGTCCTCCGGTCACCGGAACCCCAGGGCCGGCACGCACCTTCGCTGCGCCGTTCAAGCGGTGCATCGATACCAACAAGACGTATGTCGCGGTCATCGCGACGAACAAAGGCGTGCTCACCGTGAACCTCGACGCGAAGTCGGCGCCGCTCACCGTGAACAACTTTGTCGCGCTCGCGCGAAACAAGTACTTCGACGGCCTCAGCTGCCATCGCATCATCCCGAAGTTCGTCGCGCAGTGCGGCGACCCCACCGGCAACGGAACCGGTGGTCCGGGGTACAAGATCATCGATGAGCTGCCGAAGGGCGGCTACAAGGTCGGATCGCTGGCCATGGCGAACTCAGGCCCGAACACCAACGGCAGTCAGTTCTTCGTGATCACCGGCGCCGACGGCGCGGCCCTCCCGGCCAAGTACTCGTTGTTCGGCATGGTCGTCGGCAGCGACGCGACGATCAAGGCGCTCGACGCCGCCGGCAACCCGAGCAACAACGGCATGCCGCCCAAGCAGGCGGTGACGATCACGTCGGTGGTGATCGCCGAGAGCTGACAGCTCGACCCGGCAACACCGAGAGCTGACGGCTCGACCCGGCAACACCGAGAGCTGACGGCTCGACCTGTGTGCGATGATCGACCGGTTCGAAGGGGGTGACATGGCAGACAGCAGGGCGCGCGCGACATGGGATGAGTTGGTGGAGCTGCTGCGCGAGGCGGGTGAGCGCGTCACGGGGCCCGAGTGGAACGTCACCGAGGTCGACGACACCGCCGAGGCGTTCCGGAACTTGAGCCACATCGTGCAGAGCGCTTTCTTGGCGCACCAGGAGTCCGACCCCGACCGGCCGGTGTTCGTCAGGATCGTGTCGCCCACGCGGAGCTTCACCGGCGACAACTCCGACGCGGTGTACTTCGAGACCCCGGTCGGCGCAAGTCAGGTGTACCGGGTCAAAGGCAACACCGCGGGCGCGGTGTACACCAGCTTCACGATGGAGGCGGGCGCCGTCGACGGCAAGTACGCGACGGCCACGTCGGGTGTGTTACGCGACGATTACATGGACATCGACGCGGCGGGCAACTACGAGATCCGCCTCGGTGGAAAGCCGGCCGAGCGCAACTGGCTCGCTCTACCCGAGGGGGGCGGCCGTATCACCACCCGCCACTATTTCGAGTGGCCGGTGTCCGCGTCGGCGTCTCAGACCTTGCACATCCCGCTCTCGATCGAGGTGATCGACCCGAAGCCCGCGCCACCCAAGTGGGACGACGCGCGCGTCGCGGCCGCGCTCGGTCGCGTGGTCAACCATGTGCGCGACAAAACCGTCGGCGCGCCGCGACCCGGCGGTCAGATGCCGTCGTTCGTCGGTCTGACGCCGAACGTCTTCCCCCAACCGGTCACCCCGGGCAACCTGGCTTTCTCCGCGTTCGACGCCGCGTATTCCATGGCGCCGTATCGACTCGGCCCCGACGAGGCGCTCGTGGTCACCGGCCGCTGGCCCGAATGCCGTTTTGCGAACGTGTGCCTGTGGAACCGCTTCTCGCAGATGTACGACTACGTGAATCGTCACGTGAGTCGCAACCGGGCCAACACCTCCCTCGAAGCCGACGGCACCTTCCGCATGATCTTCGCCCACGAAGACCCGGGTCTTCCCAACTGGATCGACACCGAGGGCCGGCCGGGTGGCACCGTGTTCTGGCGCTACTTCCTTCCCGAAGGCCCGATCGAGGCGCCGCAGGGCACCGTCGTGAAGTTCTCGGAGCTGCACTGATGCTGCCAGCCGATGTGCGACCCGTTTCGGTCGACGACCATCTCATAGAACCGCCGCACCTGTGGCAGTCGCGCCTCCCGGCGAAGTTCCGCGACGTCGGCCCACGCGTCATCGAACTCGAGGATGGAACACAAGCGTGGACCTTCGAGAATCAGGTGGTGCGCACTGCTCGTGGGAACACGCGGACGCTTCCCGAGTTCGATCAGAGCCCACATGGATTCGCTCGCTTCGAGGAGATGCGCCCGGGTTGCTATGAACCAAAGGCGCGCCTCGCGGAGATGGATCTCGACGGCGTGTGGGCCCAACTCGACTTCCCCGACTTCTCACGCTTCGCCGGGCACCGCTTCATCGGCTGCACCGACAAGGAACTGGCGAACGCGTGCATCCGGGCCTACAACGACTTCCTCGTCGACGAGTGGTGCGCGGCCGATCCGCAACGGTTGCACGCGGTGGCGGTGCTCCCGTTGTGGGACGTTGCGGGCGCCGTCGCCGAGGTGGAACGGGTCGCTACGTCCGGCGTGAAAGCCATCGCGTTCAGCGAGAACCCCACGACCCTCGGGTTGCCATCGGTGTACACGGATCATTGGGAACCGCTGTGGGCGGCGATCACCGCGACAGGCTTGCCCATCTGCCTGCACATCGGCTCCTCGTCGAAGCTGTTGCGCAGCTCACCCGATGCTCCCGATCCGGTGGGTCTCACGTTCGTCGGCGCAAACTCCATGATCGCCTGCGCCGACTGGTTGTTCAGCGGGGTGCTCGAGCGTTTCCCGAGGTTGCGCGTCGCGTTCTCCGAGGGCGGCGCCGGTTGGGTGCCCTACGTGCTCGAGCGCGCCGACGAGGTGTTCGAGAACCTGGGCGAGGTGTTGGCGGCCAAGACCCCGCCGCGCGAGATTTTTTCCCGGCACATGTTCACCTGCATCATGCGCGACGACGTGGCGCTCGGATCGCTCGACATCATCGGCGACGGCAACATCATGTGGGAGGCCGACTACCCGCACGAGAGCGGCACGTTCCCCAACAGTCGAGCGCTGCTCGAGAAGAGCATGGCCAAGGTCCCCGACGAGCAAGCGCGAAAGATCGCCGAGACCAACGCCCGCGCGTTGTTCGGCATCTGAGAGGATGACCATGACGACGGCTCGGCAACTCGAGGTGGTGCCGCTCACTGCGAACATCGGGGCCGAGATCCGAGGGGTCGACGTCCGCTCGCTCGACGACGCGCAGTTCGCCATCGTGCACCAGGCGCTGATGGACCACCTCGTGATCTTCCTCCGCGGTCAGGAACTCACCGACGACGAGCACATCGCGTTCGCGGCGCGGTTCGGCCCGCCGAACATCTATCCACCGAACCGAGCCCGCGGGGTGTTCGTGCCGCTCGAGTGGATCGAGGACACGGCCGACAGCCCACCGAAGGCCGATCTGTGGCACACCGATGTGGCGTTCCTCCCCGAGCCTCCCGATGTTGGTGTGCTCAACATGCAGGACACCCCCGACGCGGGCGGCGACACACTCTGGGCCAGCTTGTACGCCGCGCACGATGCGTTGTCCCCGGTGATGCAGAAGCTCCTCGCACCGCTGATGTTCGATGTGCATCCAGGCGACGACATGCGCCGCAAGATCACGATGCAGTTCGGCGCCGACGTCTTCGACAAGGTCGAGGCCGAGTTCTCCGGTTGGCATCAGCCCATCGTGCGCGTGCACCCCATTACCGGTCGTCGTGCGTTGTTCCTCTGCGGCGCCTACATCAATGGCATCGTCGGCATGACTGCCGAAGAGTCCGACGCGCTCATCCCCGTGCTTCGGCGCACGGTCGAGGATCCGAACCTGCAGTGCCGATGGAAGTGGCAGCGCCACGATCTCGCCATCTGGGACGAGCGCGCCACGAACCATCGCGCGACCGGTGATCACTACCCGGCGCATCGCCTGGTACGCCGTTGCACCATCGGCGCGTCACCGGTGATCGGCGTCGACGGCCTGCAGTACACCGGCTGACGCCCACGCACCCACGCCGGTTGCAGGACGGTGTCGGGCTCAGGCGAGCGACGGGGTGACGGTATCGCGACCCGCGCGCAGCAGGGTGCCTGGGCGCTCGTCGGTATACGCGCTGTCGGTCACGATCGGTGCACCGTTGACGAGCACGTGTGGCACGCCCACCGGTTCGGCGTAGAGCCGGCCCGCGCCCGCCGGTAGATCGAACCGCGTGGAGATGGTGCCCGAGGCCACGGTGTCGGGATCGAAGACCACCACGTCGGCCCACGCGCCGTCGACCAGGCGCCCGCGGTCGCGGAGCCCGTAGAGGTCGGCGGGGATCGAGGTGAGCATTTGCACAGCTTCCTCAAGCCCCACGACGCCGTGGCGGCGCACCGCGTTCTCGAGCACATATACCGGGTAGTCGAAGTACGCAGTAAAATCGAGGTGCGCGCCGGCGTCGCTCGCACCGATGATGGTGCGGCCGGTACGACACGCGTCGACGATCGACTTCCACTCGTCGGCCGACGGAGCGCTGGGCAGACGCGTGAACATGGTGCGCAACGAGTCGGCGCACACGATGTCGAGCAGCGCGTCGAACGGTGACTTGCCCTCGTCGCGCGCGATGTCGGCCACCACCCGCCCTTCGTACTTCTTGGTCTGCGGCGTGAACGTCTCGGTGATGACCCGCTTTGCGAACTGCGCTATCTCCTGCATCGACTGTGCGGCGCGCGGGATGGTGCTCTCGAGACGGCGGCGCACCGCAGGATCGCGCAGCGCCGCGAGTCGCTGGTCGACCGGTAGACCGATCACTTCGCCCCAGTCGGGCAACGCACCGAGCACGAACCCGCTGAGGAACGAGAAGCGGGCCCGCGACGGGATGGGCATGTTCAGCCCTACGACCTTGCCGCCCTTTGCGCGGGCGTGATCTCCCTGGCGCATGGCCTCGTGGGCGCCGTCGAGATCGTCGGCGATGCGCAACACGTTCCAGTTCAGCGGGCGCTTGGCGGCGGCCGACATGTCGGCCAGCAGGTCTGCCTGCTCGAGCACGAATCGATCGACGAGCTTGGGCAAGAACTCGAGCGACGTACCCGGGAAGTCGCGGCACTGCGCGGCGAGCGTCACGAGCTCGTCGGCCGGCGCAAATCGCGATGGAACTGGATCGCCCGAGGCGTCGGTGTGCGCGACACCCCACGACGACGAAAACCCGAGGCCTCCCGATGCCAGCCCTGCGCGCAGCAGTTGGACCATGGTGGCGAGCTCGGCCGGCGTAGCCTCGCGCTTGGTGGCGTCCTCTTGCATCACGACGCGGCGTAGCGCCGAGTGACCCACCATGAACCCCGCGTTCACGGCAAGCGTGCCGTCGATGCGGTCGAGGTACTCGCCGGTGGATGTCCAGTCGCACGGCACGCCGGCCTGCAACGCCGCGAGCGGCATGCCTTCGACGATGGCGAGCATGCGCACGAGGTAGTCGACCTCGCGGGGATTGATCGGCTGCAACGTGAACCCGCAGTTGCCGGCCATCATCGTGGTGACGCCGTGCAACGAGCTGGGGCTGAGCGTGGTGTCCCAGCACACCTGCGCATCGATGTGGGTGTGCACGTCGACGAAACCGGGGGCGACGGCTTGGCCGTCGACCTCGATGGTGCGCCGCGCCGCGTCGACCTCGCCGATCACCGTGATCCTTCCGGCATCGATGCCGATGTCGGCCCGCCGGGCCGGTGCACCCGTACCGTCGATGACCAGCCCGCCCCGAATCGCCATGTCGTGCATGCGCCTCAACCTTTCGTCGCCCCGCACGTCGCGCGGAAACCAACTGCCCGAGTATGGATCAAATCGTCGGTGGAACGATCTGTGCTTCGCGCGGGAGGCCCAACGCCCGCTCCGCGATCATGTTGCGGTGCACCTCGCTAGTGCCTCCGCCCACCGTGGCCCAGTAGCGGTTCAGCACCTGCGTGTTCCAGTAGCCGCCGAGGGGCGCGTCGGTGCCGTACAAGGTGCCGGCCGGGCCGAGGATCGACAGCGCGACCAGGTCTTTGTGCACCTTGGCCTCCGACCAGAAGACCTTCAGTACCGACGGATCGACGTCGGGACGAACCCCGCGACGTACAGCATCGAGGACGCGCTCGTTGAGCATGCGAACGAGCCGTTCGTTCGTCCACGCCCGGCTGAGTTGCTGGCGCACTCGTGGATCGCCGGCCACGCCGAGCTGGTGCGCCAGGTCGATGAGCGCAGCTACGTCCCCTGAGTCAGCGGTGGTGCCGATCTGGGTCGCCTCGCTCGACAGCACCGAGCGGGCCACACCCCAACCTCCGTTGATCGAACCCACGACATCGGTGACGGGCACGCGCACCTGGTCGAGGAACACTTCGTTGAAGTGCGAGTGGCCGGTGATCAGCTGGAGTGGTCGCACGGTGATGCCCGGCGATGCGAAGTCCACGATCATGGCCGTGATTCCCTTGTGCTTCGGCGCGGCGGGGTCGGTGCGCGCGAGCAGGATCGCCCGCTCGCAGTACTGCGCGTACGACGTCCACACCTTCTGGCCGGTCACCACGAAGTGGTCGCCGTCGGTGATGGCACGCGTGCCGACGTTGGCGAGGTCACTGCCCGCGTCGGGCTCGCTGAAGAGCTGACACCACGTCTCGTCGGCGCGCAGCAAGGATGGAAGATACCGGAGGCGCTGCTCGTCGGTGCCGTGAGCGAGGAGCATGGTGCCCACCATGCCGATCGTGGCAGCAATGAAGCCCGGCGTCGCGTCGTAGCGCGCTTGCTCCTGCTCGAACAGGATCGACTGCCACGCGGTGCCCCCGCGGCCGCCGTACTCGCGCGGCCAGGCGATTGCCGCAAAGTGGTTGTCGAACAAGGTCGCCTGCCACGCGCGACAGCGATCGAAGAACTCGCGCTGCGCGTCGGGCGTGTGCGCTCGTGGTCCGTTCGACCAATCGGCCTCGCCCTTTCTCAACGTTGCATGCGCGTCGAGGAATGCTCGGGCCTCGTCGAGGAAGGGGCGTTCATCGCCGGGCATGATCTGGCGCTACGAGAGCGACGACCCGCCGTCGATCACGTGCTCGATGCCGGTGATGTACGACGACGAATCCGACAACAGGAACAACACGAGCGAGGACACATCATCGACCGATCCGGCGCGCCGGAGTGGGACGGCGTTGTAACGCTGCTCCTTGTCCTGATCGGTGACGGGCGTGGAATACATGCCGGTCTCGGCGATGCCGCCGGGGTGCACCGAGTTCACGCGAATGCCCGCCGGCCCGAGATCGGCCGCGCAGATCTTCGTGAGCCCGCGCACCGCCCACTTCGAGGTGCCATAGCTGCTGAAGCCGGGCATGCCCGTGGTGCCGGCGATCGACGAGATGTTCACGATGGAACCACCGCCACCAGAGCGCATTGGCTCGAGCACCTTGGTGATGCCCCACCACGCGCCGTGCACGTTGACCCGCATGGTTCGCTCGAACGTCTCGAACGATTCCTCGCCAATGGGCTTGGTGCCCGAGTACACGGCGGCGTTGTTCACCAGCCCGTGCAGCCCGGCCCCGAATGCCAGCGCGGCGGCGACCACGGTGTCCCAGCCGGTGGGGTCGGTCACGTCGTGCTGCACGAACGTGGCCCGGTCGCCGAGCGCACGCACCACGGCGTCGCCGGCCGCGGCCTGAAGGTCGGTCGCGACGACGAACGCTCCTTCGGCGACACAGCGCTCGACGTGGCGGCGGCCCATGCCCTGCGCCCCGCCGGTGACGATCACCGTCTTCCCGTCGAGCATCCCCATCGTTCGCCTCCCGCGTCGCGTCGGGGCGCAGCGTAGGCGCGGACTCCCCAAGCGCGCGAGGCTGACCGGGTGGACACGGCAACGGTGGACGTCGGTGAGCTCACCGAGCTCCTGCTCGACGAGCAGTTCTACGCGGGTGACCCGCACCCTGTGCTCGCGCGCCTACGGGTCGAGGCCCCCGTCGTGCGCGACCGGCGCTACGGCTTCTGGGCCGTGACCCGCCATCGCGACGTCTTCGAGATCTCGCGCGACAACGATCGCTTCGTCTCCGGGTACGGCGTCAACCTGGCGCACTTCGTGCCCGAACCGCTCCCGGTTCCCGGCTCGTTGCTGTCGTGCGACCCACCCATCCACACGCACTATCGCCGCACCCTGTGGGACGCGTTCACGCCGACCAAGATCCGCGCGCTGGCGCCGCTGGTACGAGCGCGTGCCGTCGCGCTGCTCGACGCGTTCGCTGCCGACACCGACGCTCCCGTCGAGATCGTGTCCGCGCTCGCGGTGCCGTATCCGTTGATCGTGCTCGCCGAGCTGCTCGGCCTGCCCATCGACGACTGGCACGAGTACGGCCACTGGATGGACGCCGCGGTACGCACCAACAACCCCCACGCGCTCGCCGAAGACCGAGCCGTCGTCGATCACATGCGCGTGTTCCTGCTGCAAGCGGTCGCCGAACGTCGGGGCACCGACGCGCCAGGTGTGATCACCATGCTCGCCGATCACCGCGACGCCGACGGCACTCCGCTCACCGATCGCGAACTGCTGATGTTTCTGTTGCAGCTCTTCATCGCCGGCAACGAGACCACGCGCAACACCATCACCGGTGGCATCGTGGCGCTCGCAGAGAACCCGGCGCAGTGGGCGATGCTCCGCGCAGACCGGTCGTTGGTCGACAAGGCGGTCGAGGAGATCCTCCGCTACACGAGCGCGGTCACCCACTTCTTCCGCACGGCACTGGTCGACACCTCGGTCGGCGGGGTACCGGTCGCCCAAGGAGACAAGATCTTCCTCAGCTACACGTCGGCCAACCGCGACGCCGAGGCGTTCGGCCCAACCGCCGACCAGTTCCACATCGCCAGGTCGCCGAACCCACAGCTGGCCTTCGGCTTCGGCGCGCACTTCTGCCTGGGCGCCGCGCTCGCCCGCCTCGAGGTACGCGTGCTCCTCGAAGAGATGCTCGACCGGTTCACCGCCCTCGAGCTCGCCGGCCCCGTAGTCCGGCTGCCCAACGTGGCCATCGCCGGCTTCGCCCACGCCGAGCTCCGATTCGATCGCGCATGAAGGTCCGCATCGCCGTTGCGCCGTCGTTCACCTCGTTCGACCCCGACGTGTTCACGTCGTTCATCGAAGGCCTCGAGAGGTTCGGCTTCGACACGGTGTGGCTGTCCGATATTCCGATGGGTGCATCGACCGACCCGCTCGTTGCGCTCAGCTACGCCGCGGCGCGAACTTCCAAGTTGAAGCTCGGCACCAACATCGTTCCGCTCGGGCGCAACCCGATGCTGTTGGCCAAGGAGCTCGCGCAGCTCGACCTGCTCTCCGGCGGTCGCCTCTTGCTCAGTCTCGTTCCCGGCATCGACCAACCCGGCGAGCGCGGCGCGCTCGGTGTGGGCAAGGCCAACCGAGGCAAGCTCCTCGAAGAGTTCATCACCCTCATGCGCGCGTGGTGGCAGGGCGAGCCGGTCACTGGAACGTACGGTCCGTACGTATACGACGCCGTCGAGGTGCGGCCACTCCCCCGCCAGAACCCGCTCGAGATCTGGCTCGGGGGCATGGGCCCAGTGGCCCTCGAACGCGCGGGGCGGCTTGCGGACGGCTGGTTGGGTGCGGTACTCGAGCCCGAGGCTGCGGGGAACGCCCGGCGGGCCATCGAGGAATCGGCCGAGCGCGCTGGTCGCCACATCGACGCCGACCATTTCGGGCTCAGCATTCCGTATGCCCGCGTCGAACCACACGCTCGCGCGTTCGAGGCCATGCGTGTCCGGCGGCCCGACGCCGATCCGCGTGCGCTGCTGCCCGTCGGTCGCGACGAGCTGCGGGCACTGCTCTCGGGCCACATCGAGGCCGGCATCACCAAGTTCGTCCTGCGGCTGACCGGCGCGTCGATGACCGAGGACATGCCCACGGCGTCGCACGATGATCTTGCATGGTTGGCCGACGCGGTGCTCGACCTGCAGACCTGACCTCTCAGCCCCGCACGAGCTCGACAAACTCGCGCATCGCATCCTTGTGGTCGTCGATGGTCGCGTCCTCGCCCACGGCGAAGATCGTCGGACGATTGACCATGCCGGTGACCCCGGACGCGGCGTACCTCTGGGCCATGGCCCGATCGAAGTCGGGTGGACGCGAAACGATCACCTGGAACGGCCGGTGCGCGTCGCCCGCAGCTTCCCTCGCTCGACCGAGTCGGGCGAGGATCGGCAGCAGTGCATCCTCGACGTAGTTGACCCCGATCCAGCCGTCGGCTCGCACCGCGCGCCGCAGCGCCGGGCCGCTCGCCCCACCCACGAGAACGGGGACGCGCATATTCGGCACCGGCGTGATGCGCAGCTCGGCGAACCGGTGGTGCGGGCTTGTCGACTGGACGAGCTCGCCGCGCAGGAGTCGCTCGAGCAGCTCCAACATCTCGTCGGTGCGCGCACCGCGGTCGTCGAACGACGCTCCCGCCGCCGCGAACTCCTCGCGCAGCCAACCGATGCCGACGCCCAGCACAATCCGGTCACGCGTCATCACCGCAGCACTCGACACCGACTTCGCGGCCACGAACAGATGTCGTAGCGGCAACACGTAGACGTTGGCCAGCATGCGCAGCGTGGTGGTGCACGCACCAATCGCGCCGAACGCGACGAACGGGTCGATGAACGGCGTCTCGGGCGGGTACCCGGCACCGCCAGCCGGAACATATGGGTTGGGGGTCATGATCGTGGTGGGTGTCACGAGGTGCTCAGGAAGGCTCACGCCATCGAAGCCGACCTCCTCAGCCGCCACCGCGAGCTCGACCAACATGCCGGGTGGGGTAAACCCAAGGTTCTGCCACGTCTCCATTCGCGCACACTACGAAATGGAGCCGAGGCGTGCGGGTAGTGTGCGCCCATGCGGGGGACGGCAAAGGCTTCAGACACCGCTCGTCCCACGAGCGAGCTGATCACGCTGATCGTGCTCGCGATGATCGCCCTCGGCTTTTCGCTGCAGCAGTCCCTCGTCGTTCCCGCGCTCACGACCATCCAGCGCGATCTCGGAGCCAGCGAGACCGCCACCACATGGCTCGTGACGGGCTTCCTCCTCTCGTCGTCGGTGGCCACACCGATCATCGGCCGTCTCGGGGACATGTTCGGCCGCAAGCGCGTGCTGCTGTTGTCGCTCGCGGTGCTCGCCGCGGGCACCGCCCTCGCGGGGGTGGCTACCTCGATCGGCGTGCTCGTGGCCGCGCGCATCCTGCAGGGCTTGGCCGGAGCCATCGTGCCGCTGTCCTTCGGTATCGTGCGCGACGAGATGCCCGCCCATCGTGTGCCGGGAAGCATCGGGATCATTTCCGCTTTGCTCGCCGTAGGCGCCGCGCTGGGCATCGTGTTCTCCGGCCCCATCGTCACGAGCCTCGGTGTCACATGGCTCTTCTGGCTGCCGATGGCCACCCTCGTGCCCACGATCATCGCAACGGTGCGGTACATACCGAGATCCGACACCGGCGCGCGCGAGCCGATCGACATCCTCGGCGGGCTGCTACTCACCGCATGGCTCGTGTGCCTGCTCGTCGCGGTGAGTCAGGCGGCCAGCTGGGGTTGGGCCGGCCGACGCACGTTGGTCCTCTTCGCAGCGGCCGTGGTGTTCTTCGCGCTGTGGATCACGGTCGAGCTTCGGTCCTCGATCCCGCTCATCGACGTCCGGTTGCTGCGCGAACGTACCGTGGCCACCGTGAACGTGATCAGCTTCACCGTTGGGTTCACCATGCAGAGCCTTTTCACCTTCGTGACCCGGTTCGTGCAACTGCCCGAATCGACCGGATTCGGACTCGGCGTTCGCGGATCCCACGCCGGCCTCATCGTGTTGCCGTGGAGCCTCGGCGCATTCATCACCGGGCTCATCTCCGGTCGTCTGGCCGCGCGCTTCGGCTCCAAGCGAGCGCTCGTCATCGGCTCGATCATCTCGGTCCCCCCAAGCCTGCTGCTCGCGTTCGGGAACCATTCGCTGGTGTGGATCGGCCTCGCCATGGCCGCGACCGGGGTCGGTACCGGCTTCATCACGGCGGCGATGCCAGCCATCCTCATGAGCTACGCGCCGCCGTCCCAGACGGGCGTCGCGGCTGGCATGAATCAGAACATCCGCACGATCGGCGGCGCAATTGGCACGCAGGTGATCGCCGCGATCATTGCGTCGAGCGTGGTGCCGAAGGAATCGCTGTACGAGGCGGCGTTTCTCACCGTCGGCGGCGTCTGCCTCCTCGGCGTCGTCGCGGCGTTTGCGGTGCCGACCACGCATCGGCGCGACGGTCCGGGTATGAGATCGCGCCGTGACCTGGCACCCCAGGCCGGCGCGACGAGACCGTAGATCAAAGGCAAGTAACGTCACGCCGTGGCGTCATCGGTCTCCAGGGTCTCGCTCCACCGGTTCTCGTTCGCCGGCGACGACGTGCTCGCGTGCGTCTCGGGCCGCACCGGTGGCGTGAGCGTTTCACCCTACGCGTCGCTCAACCTGAGCTTCGGCGTAGGCGACGAACCCACCGCCGTCGTCGAAAACCGGGCGCGGCTCTGCCTCGCGCTCCGTCATCCGCTCGACGCCTTGACCGTCGCCAACCAGGTCCACTCGGGCGATGTCGTCGTGGTCGATGAGTCCCACCGCGGGAGCGGCGCGCGCACCGCCGACGATGCGGTGGCCGACGCGGACGCGCTGGTCACCGCGAGCCCGGGGGTGCTTCTCGCCGTGTTGCTCGCCGACTGCGTGCCGGTGGTGCTCGTCGACCGCGTTCGATTGGTGGTGGCCGTCGCCCACGCCGGATGGCGCGGAACCGTCGCGCACGTCGCGGCCAACACCGTGGCCTGCATGCGCGACGCGTTCGGCTGCGACCCGGCGGACATTCGCGCCGGCATCGGCCCATCGATCGGACCGGCCAGCTACGAGGTGGGCGCCGAAGTCGTCGAGGCGGCGCGGCGCGCCTACCCCGACTCCCCGGAGGTCATCCACTTCGACGGCGCCCGGCCCACGTTCGACCTGTGGGCGGCGAATGCGTCCGACCTCCACCGAGCGGGGGTCTTACGCGAACACATCGAGATCAGCGGCATCGACTCGCACACCGCGACCGATCGCTACTTCTCGCACCGCGCGGCGCGACCCACCGGCCGGTTCATGGCGCTCGCCGCCCTCGGCCCACGGAGAGTCGTTCAGGCGTCGCGACCGAGGTAGGCCGCAACGCAGTCTGCGGCGGTGGCGTTCGCCGGAACGGGCTACTCCTGGTCGAAGTAGCCGGGCTTGCGCAGGTCGGCGGTCACGAAGGTCTTCACGGCACCGAGGACGGTCTCGGCGAGCTCCGGGTCGAGGTCGGTGCTCTGACCGGTGGCCTTCGCGAGATCCCACGCGTGCGTGAAGCTGTCAGTGGTGAACAGCCCGACGACCATGCCACCCGGCATCGCACCGAACGGCAACGTGATCGTGCGGCCGAGCACCGAAGGATCGGCGCGGAACGCGGCGACTGCCTTGTCGGCCGCCTTACGGAACGTGGCGGCGGGGTCGTCGCCCAGCGGTCTTCGCATCGTGTCACATCAGACCGGAGCGCGAAAGGTCAGCGTTGCGGGGTTCGACGTCGTGGCACTCAGGCGATCACGCCACGCCGCCGTAGGTCGGCGACGTAGGCTTTCGGGTGGCCGAGGCCCACGAGCACCTCGTCGGTGTGCTGGCCGAGCAGGGGCGCCGGCCGGATCAGCTCGGTCGGTGTCGCGTCGAGATCACCCACCGGTCGAGGCACCCGCATGCGCCCCGCGGTCGGGTGATCGACCTCGGCAAGCAGGCCGGTCGCCACGACCTGCGGATCGAGGTGGATCTGCTCGATCGTGTTCACCACTGCGTGCGGAACGCCCTCAATCTCGAGGAGGGTCGCGAGCTCGTCGGAGTCCCAGGTGCGCAGGGCCTCGTTCACGAGGGGATGCAACTCGGCGGCGTTGCGCGACCGGTCGCCCGGCTCGGCGAAGCGGGCATCGGTGATCAACGCCTCCAGGGCGAGCACGCGGCACAGTCCGTGGAACTCGGCGTCGAGAAGGGTGGTGATCGAGATGTACCCGTTGCGTGTGCGCCTCACCGGTGGTGATGTCGCCCGTGCGCTCGTCGCGGACACAGGTCGGTCGAGGAACGTGACGTCTTGCATGCCGTCGGGCCACAAGAACGCGATCGACGCGTGCAGCATCGACACATGCAGGTGTTGGCCTCCGACACCCCGCTCGCGGGCAAAGAGCGCCGCGGTGATGAGCTGCGCCGCGGTCAACGCCGTGGTCTTGTCGCACACCGCATTTCGGATGAGCTGCGGGACCCCTGATGCATCGGATTGATGCGCAGCAACTCCCGATGCCGCCTGCATCACGGAGTCGTACGCCGGGTGGTGCGCGTGCGGGCCGGTGAGCCCGAACCCCGAGATCGAGACGTACACCAACGATGGGTGCTCCGCGCGCATTTCGACCGGGCCCAACCCGAGGCGCTCGGTGACCCCGGGGCGCAGGTTGTGCACGAACACATCCGCGGTCGCGACGAGCTCGCGGACCAGAGCCACTCCCTCGGGTGCTTTCACGTCGACCGCGATGCCCCGCTTGCCCCGGTTGAAACCTGCGAACACCCCGGTGACGCCGTTGTGGACCGTGCCCAGCGCTCGCATGAAGTCACCGGTGCCCGGCCGCTCGATCTTGATGACGTCGGCGCCCTGCTCCGCGAGGATCATCGTGGCGTACGGGCCGGACGCCGCAACGGTGAAGTCGATGATGCGCACACCGTGCAACGGGCCGGTCACGATGCGCTCCGCGGTTGTGCGTCGACACCATCGGCAGCCGCATCGAGCACGCCGACCCGCACGAGGCGGTCCCGTTCGTCGTCGGGGATGCCCAACTCACCGAGTACGTCGAGCGAGACGACGACATCCCCGCGGTTCGAACCGGCGAGCAACGACCCGAGCGTGCGGTCCTCGATGAGACCGCGCTGCTCGAGATGCGGGTCGCACACCACCTCGGCCACCGAGAGCACGGGCGCGACGCATGTGTCGAGGGACGCGAGCGCACGAACCCATTCGTCACGATCGCGCTCTCGGAACTTACGTTCCAAGGCCTCGATGAGCGCAGGCTGGCGCGCATCGATCTCGTGCTCGTCAACGAGGTGCGGGAGGTCGATCGCGTTGCAGAGCGCACGCCAGAACCGGTACTCGAGTGCGCCGATGCTCAACCACTTGCCGTCGCGACAGGCATACGTCCGGTAGCACGCGAAGTCACCCGACAGCAGACGAACGGGCCCATCGTCGAGACCTGTATCGAGGTGCTGCTCGAGTTGCACGGCCATCAACCAGAGCACGCCGTCGGTGGTGGCCACGTCGAGGTGGCAGCCTTCGCCGGTTCGCTCGCGCCCGAGCAGCGCGGCAAGCACGGCGATCACCGCGTGCATGCCACCCCCGGCGCCGTCGGCCACGGTTGCGCCGAGCACCGGGGGCCCATCGTCGTGGCGACGCTGCGTTCGATCGAGCAGGCCCGTGACCGCCTCGAAGTTGAGATCGTGACCGACCCACGCGGCGCGCGGGCCGTGCTGGCCGTACCCGGTGACCGAGCAGTAGATCACGCCGGGATTCACCGCACGCACTGCGTCGTACCCGACACCGAGACGCGCGGCAACGCCCGGCCGAAACGCTTCGATCACCACATCGGCGGTACCGGCGACCCGGAGTGCGAGGGCACGACCTTCGTCGTTCTGGAGGTCGATGGCCACGCCGTGCATGCCGCGACCGCCGCCGTACGCGTTGGTCGGCGTGTCGATCTCGCCGGCCATGCGATGACGGGGCCGGCCGATCCGCACGACCTCGGCGCCATAGTCGGCGAAAATGCGCGACGCACGCGCCCCCGGGCCATGCCGGCTGAAATCGACGATGCGCACCCCTGCCAAGAAGGCCATTGCCCCATCTCCGTTCGTCGGGCCGTCACGCTACGCGCCGCAGGGACCCGCGCCGATGTGCTCCACGCAGGGACCCGCGCCGATGTGCTCCACGACGGGAGCATGTTGTTCCGTCGACATCAGTACGCGGCGATCGGCCGCCACGAGCTCACCTGTGCGTTCCGCCGGTGGAAGCGCCCCACGGTGCGAACCGGCGGCACCTTGGTCACGCCGGTCGGCGATCCGTGGCGCGAGATGCCCGACGATCCCCAGGACCTCAGGCCGTTGCTCGAACTGGCCCGACTGATCGGTGCTGCCGGGTCGCGTACGCTGCCCTGATGCTTCAAGAACTCGAGGGCAAGGTCGCGGTCGTCACCGGCGCGGGCAGTGGGATCGGCGCCGCGTTGTGTCGTGGATTCGCCGATGAGGGCATGCGCGTGGTCGTGGCCGACATCGACGCGACGCGTGCGCAGGCGGTTGCCAGTTCACTGCCCGAGTCGATTGCGTGCGTGGTCGACGTCGCCGACGGCGACGCGGTGGCTCGTCTCGCCGACGACGCGTTCGCGGCGTGGGGCCAAGTCGACGTGCTGTGCAACAACGCGGGCGTGTTCCAGGGCGGGCTGTCATGGGAGCGCAGCGTGGTCGACTGGGACTGGGTGCTCGGGGTGAACCTCTACGGCATCATCCACGCGATACGCAGCTTCGTGCCGCGCATGATCGCGCAGGGGACCGACGGGCACATCGTCAACACGGCGTCGGTCGCTGCGTTCGTCGCAGGCGCTGCGTCCAGCCCGTACGTCGTCTCGAAGTGCGCCGCGTTCTCCCTCAGCGAGTGCCTGGCGCTCGACCTCGCGGCGGTGGGATCTACGATCGGCGTGTCGGTGTTGACCCCCAGCTCGATCGACACCGCCATCGCGCACACGGCCGCTGTCCGCCCAACGCGGTTCGGCCGCGACGACACACCGGACGGAGCGATGGTCGCGCAAGGGCTCGCCGCGATCACGGGCCAAGGCATTCCGCCGGCCGAGGTGGTCGGGCCGGTGCTCGCGGCGATCCGGTCGGGCGAGTTCCTCGTGCCGACCAAGCCCAGCTACGCCGCGCAGATCCGCAACCGGTTCGAGTCGCTGATCGAGCGCCAGCTGCCCGCCCACATCGGGGTCGACTGATGAGCGACCTCCCCACGCAGGTCTTCGACGCCGACGGCCACATCATCGAACCGACCGAGCTCTACTTCGCGGGCCTCGATCCGTCGTTCCGCCATCGCGTGCAGGTCGATCTCGACCTCGGCGAGCACCACGGCCGTCTGCTCCCCTTGCTCGACGGCCGCCCGAGCTTCGGTGGCTCGCCGTGGATGCGCGAGTACCTGCGCACCGACGCAGGCAAGCAGGTGCTCATCGACCGGTTCGGCCCCATCGCACGGGCTGGGTTCGATCCGCCCTCGATGCTTCGCGCCCTCGACACGCAGGGCATCACCCGCTCGGCCCTGTTCCCGAGCTTCTCGCTTCACGTGCCGTACACCGACCACTTGGCGCCCGACCTCGCCGCGGCATTGGCTCGCGCCTACAACCGGTGGATCAGCACGTACGCGGCCGACGGTCACGAGCGGCTGCTCGGTGTCGCCCTCGCCCCGCTGCACGACCCTGCACGCGCCGAGATCGAGATCCGCCACACGGTCGAACAAGAGGGTGCACGCGGGGTGATGGTGCGCCCGAACCCGGTGCACGGACGGCCACTGCACCACCCGGACAACGACCGCTTCTTTTCGATGCTCGAGGATCTCGACGTACCGATGCTGCTGCACGAGGGACGCGGTGGCCAGCACCCGTTTGCCGGTGACCGTTTCGACACCTGGTACGCATCGCACGTCGTGAGCCACCCGTTCGAGATGATGCTCGCCGTGCTCGGCCTCACCGTCGAGGGCGTCTTTGCGCGGCACCCACGGTTGCGGGTCGGAGTGCTCGAATCTGGTACCGGCTGGCTCGCGTGGTGGCTGAATCGCATGGACGAGCACCACAAGTTATTCGGGCCCCGTGAGCGTCCCGACCTCGCCATGCTACCGAGCGAGTACTTCTCGCAGCATTGCGTCATCGCCTCCGACAGCGACGACGAGTTCGTCGGCCCCACTGTTGCGGCCGTGGGCGCAGACCATGTGGCGTGGTCCTCCGACTTCCCACACCTCGAAGCGAAGTGGCCCGACGGTGTACGGGTGTTCGTCGAGCACAGCCTGCTCGACTCGGACGCGCTCCACGAGGTGCTGTGGCGAACCCCGTGCCGACTTTACGGGGTCGACCCCGGCATCGACCCCGGCATCGACGCGGCCAGCGCCGGCATGATGCGCAACAGATTGGAAGAGTAGAAGCGGTCACGCGTCGTGTCAGGCGCATCGCCGAGGCTCGCCTCGAACCGCCCGAGCGGATTGCGTCCGCCTTCGACGTGGGGATAGTCAGAGGAGAACAGGTAGAGCTCGTCGCAGGACTCGGTGATGAGCCGGCCGACGTCCTCGAACGGGAACGGTGTGAACGCGAGCTGGTCGATGACCTGCTCGGAAGGACGACGCGTGAACGCCCTCACATCGGGATCGTGCCGCGCGAGATTGTCGACGGCGTGGTCGATGCGTCGGAGCATGCTCGGCACCCACGAGGCGCCGAGCTCGATGGCCCCGCCACGAAGGGCCGGATGACGTTCGAGCACGCCGTCGAGCACCAACACCGACAAGAACTCCTCGGTATCGACGTGCAGAATCGGGAAGTCCTTGAGGCGCAAGGCCTCGCCACCACCCAAGAAGCCCACGGCCTGACGGCGCCCCGTGTTCATGTACTCGTCGCGGATCTGGATGCGTTGCGCCCCGACATGGAGCAGAAACGGGACCCCGGCATCGGCAAGCGTCGCCCAGATGGGATCGAGATCGACGTGCCCCGGTGATCGCCCACCGCACGGCTCGGCCGGGATCCACACCGCAGTGGCACCGAGGGCCAGCGCGAACTTCAGCTCGACGAGCGCCAGCCCTGGATCTTCGAGCGACAACACGGCCACCGCTTGGAAGCGCCGATCATCGGCGCAGAACGCGGCGATCGCACGGTTGTACGCCCGACATCCCCCGTAGCGCACTTCCAGATCCGCATCGTGCAGGAAGCAGGACAACGCGAACGTTCCGAATACGAGTTGAGCGTCGAACCCGAGCAGGTCGAGCGCTCGGGACCGCTCGACCGAATTGAACGCGCCGAGCGCGTGATAGCCCTTCGGCCCGCTAATCACGTTCCTCTCGAGCTCGCGCACCTGCTCGGGGGAATGCGCCCCGGCCTCGATGTAGGCGTCGAACCCTTCGCCCTGCGCTCCCGCAGCCTCGGTCGAGATCGGCGGCAACCGCGCTCGGATCGATGGATCGGCGAACGGTTCGATGAAGCCGGGCAGCTCCATGATGTGGCTGTCTGCGTCGAGGAACACCCGGCCGGTGGCGTACACGGCATCGATCTGGTTCGGCATCGGATGCCTCAACCCACGACGACGGTGTTCGTGTCGCGCCCCGAGCGCAGCACCCCACCCGGTTGTGCGCCGGTCAAGGCGCCATGGGCGACGATCTCGACCCCGTTCACGAGGACGTGCTCGATCCCGACCCCTTCGCCGTAGAGGCGGCCGGCGCCGCCGGGTAGGTCCTGCCGCCAGCGCACCGGGCCGGGCGCGATGCTCGCGGCATCGAACACGACGACGTCGGCCATGGCACCCACCGCAACCACGCCGCGGTCGCGTATGCCGTAGGCGGCCGCCAACGCGCCGGTGATGCGATGCACGGCGTGTTCGAGGGTGAGCACCTGTCGTTGCCGGTTGAGCGCAAGGAACGCGGTGCACCAGTCGAAGGTGGAGATGAGATCGAGGTGCGCGCCTGCGTCAGAGGCCCCCAACAACACCCGTGGGTCGCGCCACGCCGCCTCGCGCAGCTGCCATGACGCGTCGTCGCTACCTGTCGCGTACGGCACGACGCCGGTGCGTAGATCATCGGCAATGACCATGTCGCAAAGCACGTCGAACGGATCGCGCGACTCCTCAGTTGCGAGGTCACCGATGCGTCGACCCTCGTACACCTTGTTCTCAGGGGCAAACGTCTCCTGCACCACCATGTCGGCCCAGCGCGCCGAGTCGTGCATGGTTCCGTCCCCGCGCGCCGAGCGCGCAGAACGATCGAGTTCGGCGCGCGAGGCCGGATCGCGGAGGGCGGCGAGCTTCTCCTCGTTGCTCGACGCGAGCATCTTCGACCAACCGGGCAACGAATCAAACGCCGCACCGAGAAACGACGCGCGCACCGTCAGCACACCGGGGTACATGAGCGGCTGCACCCGCGCACCACGACGTGCTGCAGTGTCGGCCACCGCGACCTTGGCCAACGACGCGTCGCGTTGCGCGTCGGCCGGCATGTAGATGCTCCAGTTCAGCGGCCGGTGCGCCGCGGCGGACATGCGGATCATCGCCTCGATGTGGTGCGTTTCGAAACCGACGTTGGTCGGCGAGAACTCGAGTTGGGTGCCCGGATGATCGGCGACCACTTCGCAGAGCGCGACGAGCTCGTCGGTGCCGGACGAACGTGACGGCACTGGATCACCCGATTCGTCACAATGTGTGGCCGACCATGAGGACGAGAAGCCGATGCCCCCAGCGGCCAGGCCGTCGGCCACGAGTGCCCGCATCGATGCCAGATCGGCTTCGGTGGCACTTGCCTCGTCGACGGTGCGCGTTCCCAGGACCGAACGACGCACGGCCGAGTGCCCGACCATGAAGCCCATGTTCATCACCGGCGACATCGCCTCGACCCGATCGAGGAACTCGGCCGTGGTACGCCAGTTCCACGGCACGCCGGTCTGCAACGCGTCGAGGGGCATGCCTTCGACGCGAGCGAGCATGCGCATGAGGTAGTCGGCAGAGTCGCCGAGCAGCGGCGCGATCGTGAACCCGCAGTTGCCGGCCATCACCGTGGTGACCCCGTGCAACGGTGAGGGCGTGCATGCCGGATCCCAGAACACTTGCGCGTCGTGATGGGTATGGATGTCGATGAACCCGGGAGCGACCACCAGACCGGTCGCGTCGATCACCTGAGCCCCCGGCGAGCTCAGTGAACCGGGTGGTGCCAGTTCGACGATGCGTCCGTCGCGCACGCCGACGTCGGCGACGCGAGCAGGCGCCCCGGTGCCGTCAACGACCGTTCCCCCCACGATCACCACATCGAACATGCATGAACTCTCGCGCAGTTGACCGATGCCGTGCCGCGCACAAGGCTCCCAGCACGCGGCTTCCGGCCGTTGCCGAACCGAGGAGAAGACGAATGGGAACGCTCGAAGGGAAGATCGCTGTGGTCACGGGGGCCGCGTCGGGCATCGGGCGCGCGTCCGCGATCAAGATGGCCTCCGAGGGTGCTCGCGTGGTGGTCGCGGACCGCAACGGATCGGGCGCCGGGTCCGTGGCCGACTTCATCAACGAGGCCGGCGGGTTTGCCGTGGGCGTGCAGGCCGATGTCACCAGCGAGGACCAGGTGCGCCGCATGATCGACACTGCGGTCGACAAATGGGGCGGACTCGACGTGCTGCACAACAACGCCGGGACCACCGACGTGGCCGATGTGGGCGCCGACACCGACATCACGGAGATGACCATCGAGCTGTGGGACTACATCATGGCCGTGAACCTTCGGGGCCCCATGCTCGGCTGCAAGCACGCCATCCCCCACATGCTCCGTCGCGGTGGCGGGTCGATCGTGCAGACGTCGTCGATGTCCGCGTTCGCAGGCGACCTCCGCTACGCCGCGTACGGCGCGTCGAAAGGTGGGCTCAACTCGTTCACCCGCTACGTGGCCACTATGTACGGCAAACAAGGCATACGGGCCAACGCGGTTTGCCCGGGCGTGGTCGTCACCCCCGCAGCGCGCGTGCACTTCGATCCGGTGATGCTCGAGCTCTACGAGAGCCACCACCTCACCCCCCAGCTCGGCGCTCCCGAGCAGGTCGCCGAGGTCGTCGCCTTCCTCGCGTCCGACGCCGCTTCGTATGTGACCGGACAGGCGATCCCGGTCGACGGCGGACTTTTCAGCCACCTGCCGACGTACGCGCAGATGCGAACGATGGGTGACTGAGCAGGTCGGCCGGCCTGCGCCGCGCCGGTGGAACACCGAGCGCGGCGCTGGTGTTGTGGCCGGTATGGCTGACACCGTCCTCGAGACCGTCCCCCTCGGAAACCCACCCTGGCCAACGGTCGATCCGTTTCTGTTCTGTGTCCATCACCTCGACCGCTACCCCGCGGGCAACGATGTGTTCGGCCCCGTCGCGTCGCTCCACGGTCGCAAAATCGGCAGCGACTTCGCCGGCATCGACGGTTGGCGCATGTACCACGGTGACGCGGTGCCCGGCTTCCCTCAGCATCCCCATCGCGGCTTCGAGACGGTCACCGTTGCGCGCCAAGGTTTCATCGACCACAGCGACTCGCTGGGCGCCGCTGCGCGCTTTGGCGCGGGCGACGTGCAATGGATGACTGCGGGCGGCGGCGTCGTGCACTCCGAGATGTTCCCGCTACTCCACCGCGATGGTCCGAACCCGGCCGAGTTGTTCCAGATCTGGCTGAACCTCCCTCGCGCCGACAAGATGGTCGACGCCCACTTCGCGATGCTCTGGAACGAGGAGATCCCCGTTCTGGCACACGTCGATGACGCAGGCGCCCGCACCGAGGTGACTGTGATCGCCGGAGTGCTGGGCGGACTCGTGCCCCCTCCCCCACCGCCGCACTCGTGGGCGGCCGACCCCGCGCACGAGCTGGCGATCTGGACCATCCGCCTCGATGCCGGCGCCACCTGGGAGATGCCCGCGGCAAGCGATCTCGTCGTGCGAACCGTCTACGTGTTCGCCGGCGACGAGGTGTCCTTCAACGGCGAGGTCGTCCGCGCCGGGCATGCAGCAGCGCTCCGGCCCGACCGCACGGTGATGATGCAGGCCGGCCGCGAGCTGGTCGAGATCCTGATGTTGCAGGCCCGCCCGATCGGCGAACCGGTCGAGCAGTACGGACCGTTCGTGTTGAACGATCGTGCCGGCGTGCAGCAAGCATTCGAGGACTATCAACGCACCGGCTTCGGTGGCTGGCCCTGGCCGAGCGACGAACCGGTGCACGAGCGCGAGGCAGGCCGGTTCGCCCGCCATGCCGACGGCCGCGTGGAGCAGCCGCTCGTTCGTGAGAACGCTCGTGTCAGACGCGCTCACGTCGAGGCATCCGGGGACGAGAATGTTAAACGGTACGAGCCGCGACCACCTCGGCCAGCTCACGCATGGCGGTCATGGTGTCGGCGGTGACGGTCGTGAACACCAGTTCGTCGATGCCGTCGGCCTCGCACTTCGCGATGAACTCGAGGATCGCCTGAGGCGACGTCGGCGCGTTGCTCGACAACGCGTCGTCGAGCAACGCTTGGTCATAGCCGTAGTACGTGTGCGCATGTTTCACGAACGCCTCGTGTGCGCCCGGGCCGAGCGCGAAGTTGCACGCGGCGATCAGACGCGGCCTGCCCGGCCGGCCGGCTTCGTCCCACGCCTCTTTCGTGAGCGCGTACCGCTCGAGGTGCACCTTGGTGTCGGCACCGAATGCAAAGCTGCGCAGACCGTGCGCTATGCGACCGGCGCGTCGCATAGCCGCCGGCACGAACCCGCCGATGATCACCTCAGGACCGCCGGGCGTGAACGGAACAGGACCCACCGGGTCGGTACCGGGGAAGGGCGGCTCGCCGCGCCAGATGCGTTGCATCGTGGCCAGTTGCTCTTCGAAACGCGCACCACGGCCCTTCCACGGCGCGGGTGACACGGCGAAGTCGGTCTCGCGTCCACCGAGGCCGAGGCCGAGGCTGAGGCGGCCCTTCGACAACCGATCGATCGATGCAGCCTGCTTGGCCACCACACCTTCGCGATACATCGGGAGGCAGAGCACCGAGGTGCTCAGCCGCAACCGCGTGGTGATCGCGGCGACATACGTGAGGGCGGTGAGCACGTCGTGGCACTCGTACGCCAAGCGGTCGCCGAGGCTGAGGCTGGCGAACGGGCCGCTCTCGATCGTGTACGCGAACTCGGCCAGCTCGTCGGCTTCGAGCGCCTTCATGGGAAGACCAACACCTATGTCCATGACGCTCATGCTCGCGCGCGCGGGCTGCGCATGCTCGGGCCCCGAAGGGCGGCTCAGACGTACCCGGTGGGGTGAGACTGGTGCCAGCGCCACGCCGACTCGATGATGTCGCGCAGGCCCTGGCGCGGCACCCACTCGAGGGCGCTCGTGGCCTTGCGGTTGTCGGCCCACACCGCGGACGGATCGCCCGCGCGCCGACCGACGTACTGGGTGGGCACCACACGGCCGCTGACCTCGGTCACTAGGTCGATCACTTGTTGCACCGACGAACCGGTACCGGTGCCGAGGTTCAGCGCGCCCGACACGCCGCCTGCCTCCAAGTACGTCAACGCGCGCACGTGCCCGTCGGCGAGGTCCTCGACGTGGATGTAGTCGCGCACCGCAGTGCCGTCGGGCGTGGGGAAGTCGGTGCCGAACACCTGCACCGCAGGGCGGAGCCCGAGAGCAGCGTTCATGACGAGCGGCACCAGGTTAAACGTGTGCGACATGTCCTCGCCGATCATGGTGTCGGTAGAGGCGCCCGAGGCGTTGAAGTACCGCAGGCTCATCCACTGCAGCCCGTGCAACTCGCCGTGCCAGCGCAGCAACTGCTCGCCGATGAGCTTGGATTGGCCGTACGGGCTCTCAGGCTGGAGCGCCGCTTTTTCGTCGACTGGCAGCACCGCCGGCGTGCCGTATACCGAACACGAACCCGAGAACACGAAGCTGCGGACCGACGTGCCCACGAGCGCTTCGAGCAAGCGGGCCGTGGCCACCACGTTGTTCTCGAAGTACTTGCCCGGCACCTGCATCGACTCTCCCGCGTTCTTGTAGCCGGCGAAGTGCACAACGCTGTCGATGCGATGCTCCTCGACGAGCGACCGCACGAGCGCGCCGTCGCCCGCGTTGCCGACCACGAGTGGCGCGCCCAGCGTGGCGGCCTCGAACCCGAGTTCGAGCGTGTCGAGCACGACCACTTCACGCCCCATCGCCCGGAGCGCACGCACGGTGTGCGAGCCGATGTAGCCGGCACCGCCGGTGATGAGCACGGTCATGGATTGCGCCTCCCGCAGGGTGTCAAGGTCGCCCATTCTGGCGTGGCATACGGTCCCTGAGGAACACCCTCACCATGACGTCGATCACGCGGGCACCTATGCCGCCGGGGTTGCAAACGGTTGTCTCGGGGTGTGGTTCGCCGGTTGCTGGCGTACCGCGGACGCAATCACCGAGATCGCTGCGGTGCAGCGCTACCTAGGCGAGCGCGTGTGGGAGTCGGTCAACTACGAGAACGGATGAGCACGCCCGGCGCGGCACCCGTGTGCTCGCCCGACCGAACCGTCACAGTGCCGCCGACCACGGTGGCGAGGAATCCCGTCGCTGTCTGACGAATGCGCCGCGCACCGGCCGGCAGGTCGTGCACCACGGTCGGCATGTCGGGCGCGACCGTGGCGGGGTCGAAGACGTTGAGGTCGGCCACGAGGCCCTCGCGCACGAGACCACGATCGTGGAACCGCCACGCGCGCGCCGGTGCAAGAGTGATCATGCGTACGGCCTCCTCGAGCGTGAAGTCCTGACGGTCGCGAACCCAGTGCGCGAGCAGATACGTCTGGATCGAACAGTCCGACATCTGGCTCACGTGCGCACCCGCGTCGGAGAAGGCCATCACGGTGCGCGGGTGCTTCAGCAGCGTCTTCACCGCGTCGTAGTCGAATGCCGCGCCGGGCTGCACGAAGAACTGCGTGAAGTCGCGCTCGAGTGAGAGGTCGATCATGAGCTCGACCGGATCGACGCCGCGCGCCGCGGCCGCCTCGCGCACCGTGGGGTTCGGCGGGACCGGCTGATCGAGCACGCGCATCAGGTCGAAATCGGGCTTCGGAGCTTCGCCGCCCACCCGCTCTCCGTAGGTGCTGTTGTTCGCCGACCACACGAGCCGCCGGCGCGTCTCGGGGTCGCGCAGTGCGCGCTTCTGGTCCTCGACGGAGCGGGCCCTTAGCTCGCGCCACTCGGGCAAGTTGTCGAAGGGCAGCTGTGTCAGGAACGACGACATCGTGCCGATGCCACGCGGGTGGGTAAGGCCGAAGATACGACCACCAGCCGACGCGATGTCGTCGATCAGCCGCAGCGCCTTCACTCCGCGTGCCCCGCCGGTGGCCCCCACCGCGAATGGCACGCCGGTGCGCACCGCGAGCGAACGCATCCACGCGTCGCGGGCCGCTTCCTCGTCGGGTGCCGGCGGGTCCTGCACCAACTGGAAGATGCCCGCACCTTCCTCGCCGAGTACTTCGACGAGCCGCGCCACCTCGTCGAGGGTCGCAAGACGCGAGGCCACCGGGCGATCATCGGACGTCTGGTGCTGTCGTGTGCGCGAGGTCGTGAATCCGTACGCGCCCGCGCGCATCGCTGCGCGCAGCTCGTCGACCATGAAACCGAGCTCCGCATCGGTCGGCGCACCCTCGAAGGCGCGCTCCCCCATGGCGTACGTACGCAACGCCGAGTGCCCGATGTTGGCCGCGTAGTTGATGCCCTTCGGCAAGGCATCGACCACGTCGAGGTACTCGGCGAAGGTGGTCCACGTCCACTCGATGCCGGCGGCCATCGCCTCGCCGGAGATGTCCTCAGCTCGCTCGAGGTTGCGCACTACGAGGTGGCGTTGGGCCTTCGGCGCAGGAGCCAGCGTGAAGCCGCAATGGCCCATGACCACCGTGGTCACCCCGTGGTAGCACGAGAACGTGCCGCGGGGATCCCAGAAGACCTGCGCGTCCATGTGCGTGTGGCCATCGATGAAGCCGGGCGTGACCACATGGCCTTCGGCATCGATGTCCCCGCGACCGCGCTCGGGGATGCGTCCGATGCGAGCGATGCGATTGCCGATGACCCCGACGTCAGCTCGGTACGCGTCGAGCCCCGAGCCGTCGACGACGACGCCGTTGCGGATGACCAGGTCGAAGGTCATGGCATCACCTCAGTCGATCCCGAGCATGTCGAGTGCATTGGTCCGCAGGATGCACTCGAGCTCGGCCGGCGTAACCATGGATGCCATCTTCTCGACCACGGCGAGCGTGTTCGGCCACGTGGTGTCCTGATGCGGGTAGTCGATCTCGAACACGAGTTGCTTCACGCCGATGATGTGGCGGTTGGCGATGCCTACCTCGTCGTCGAAGAAGCTGCCGTACACTCGCCCGGCCATGTAGGAGCTAGGTCGCTCAGTGATGATCGGGTCCATGCCCGCATACTCGCGATGTTCGAACACCTTGTCGAGCCGTTCGAGAATGAACGGCATCCACCCGATCTGGCTCTCGCTGTAGGCGATCTTCAGTTTCGGGAAGCGCACGAGGTTGCCCGACACCAGCCATTCGACGAGTGACGTCTGCGCCATCGCGAACGTGAGCGCAGTGTTCGCGGCGCGGGGCGCGAACGGGCTCACGTCGGCCATCTTGGATCCGCTGCCGATGTGCATGCAGATGACGGTGCCGGTCTCGTCGCATGCACGGAACAAGGGGTCCCAGAACCGGCTGGGGTCGTGGATGGACGGCAGGCCGAGATTGCTCGGCATCTCGGTGAACGTGATGGCTCGCATGCCCCGCGCCGCGTTGCGGTACACCTCGGCGGCGGCGAGGTCGGCGTCCCAGAGCGGCACCAGGCCGAGCGGGATGAGGCGACCACCGGTATCACCACACCACTCGTCGACCATCCAATCGTTGTACGCCTGAACGCACCGCAGCGCGAGATCCTTGTCTGTGGCCTCGAGAAACCACTGCCCCGCGAATCGCGTCACGTACGGGAAGCACAACGATCGTTCGGTGTGGTTCGCGTCCATGTCAGCCAAGCGGGCCGTCGAGTCGTAGCAACCCGGCCGCATGTCGGCGTATGCGATGGCCTCGATGGTGTGCTCCTCGAACGGGTAGCCCGCGCACGCGACCACCATCGGGATCGGCTTCGCCGTGTTCTCGTAGATCCACCAGTCGACCACCGGACCTTCGCCGCCCTTCACGTAGCGAACGGCTCGGGTCATCGGCTCGTAGATGGTCTGGCACGTGTCGGCGACGACCCGGGGCGCGACCTCGCGGTCGAGTCCCGTGAGGCGGTCCTGCCAAAGGCTCGGGGGTTCGACCACATGATCGTCGACCGAGATGATCCATGGGATCTCGTCGAACGTGGTCGCGTCGGTGGTCATGTGCGTCCCCCTTGCCGTCAACCGGAGCTTACGGCCCACAGCTGGCGCCCGGGATCGCTTTCAGAGATCGGGAATGGCCTTCGGGATGAGGTCGGCTGAGGCATTGCCGTCGATGTCGTAGAGCTTCCCGGTGATCCACGATGCAGCCGGCGACGCGAGGTACACGACCATCGGCGCGATGTCGTCGGGCGCGCCGTTGCGCCGCATCGGCGTTCGTTCGATCATCGTGTCGCGCACGCTCGGGTCGAGACGACCCAGCAGCCGGGCCAGCGCTGCAGTTTCGATCGCGCCGGGCAACACGGCGTTGACGCGAATTCTCGGCGCGAGATCCTGCGCCATCATCTTGGTCATGTGAGAGACCGCCGCCTTCAGGGTGCCGTGCACGAGGCCCCCGCGCGTGGTCTTGGTCCCGGCGACCGAGCTGATGTTGATGATCGATCCGCCACCGCGCTCGAGCAGCAAAGGCACCGCGAGACGGCTCAACTCGAACGTGGCCGACACATTGAAGTGGAACGACCCTTCGAGGTGTTCGACCCGTGTCTCGAGGAAGGGGTACGAGGGCGAACCGCCAGCGTTGTTGACGACGATGTCGAGCCCGCCGAACTCGGCCACTATCTGGTCGAGGAGAACGGGCAGCACCGACAGATCGTTCAGGTCGGCCGGGAACACGAGCGCGCGCCTACCGGTGGCCCGCACTGCCGTCGCGACCTCGTTGAGATCGCTCTCGGTGCGCGCCACGAGGGCCACGTCGGCGCCAGCCTCGGCGAGGCTCACGGCGATGGCCGCCCCGATGCCCTTGCCGGCGCCGGTGACCACCGCGACCTTGTCCGTCAGTCGGAAGCGGTCGAGCACCGGTACGTGGTCGTGTGACAGATCAGTCCCCATCGCCCGGACCCTATGACCGGCCGGCCGGGCGGTCAACAGAAACGAAGCGGCCCATTGACAATTCGAAACCTGTGTCATCATGCTGGCCGCGCGGAGGGGGCTCACGTGATCACCGATCGGCTGCACATCGGCGGACGCACCATCGTAATTACCGGGGCCGCGGGCGCGATCGGCTCGACCGTCGCGCTCGCGGTCGCCGAGGCCGGCGCGACCGCGGTGCTCATCGACGTCGATCTGCGTCGCCTCGACGAGCTCGCCGCCCGGTTGCACGATCAGGGCTACCCGGCGATCGCGATCGCCGGTGACTGCAGCGACTTCGCGGCACTCACCGCCGTCGTGCGCGAAGCCACCGAACAGGTCGGTCCTCCCGACGGCATGGTCGCGCTCATCGGCGGCGTCGAACCGGCAGAGTTCGGCCCGTTCATCGGCTTCGGCACCGCTACTTACGACAGTCTGGTCGATCGCAACCTCCGCACTGCCGTCGTCACCCACGAGGTCGTAGCCAAGGCAATGGTCGACGCGGGCCGCGGCGGCTCGTTGGTGAGCATCAGCGCGGCCACGGGCATTGCATCCGCGCCATTCCATGCGCTCTACGGCGCAGCCAAGGCCGGAGTCATGTCACTCGCCCGCACACTCGCGCTCGAATTCGGCCCGCTCGGCATCCGGGTGAACACCGTGGCACCGGGCGGTGTCGAGACCTTCACACCCGCAGATCCCGAAGAGATGGCCCGCATCGAGCGCTCGGTGATCCCGCTGGGTCGGCGCGTGACCCCGATCGAGATCGCGGCGACCGCGTTATTCCTCCTGTCCGACTTGTCGAGCGCGATCACCGGTCAGACCCTCGTGCTCGACGGTGGAGCGCTCGCCAAGCCGGGCTTCCTTGACGCGGACAACGTGCCGGTGTTCGTCACCAACAAGGCACTGCGCGAGCGCATGCGCGCCAGTGCCACCAAGCCCATCAGCTCTGTAGAGCAACCAACCAAGGGGAAATGATGTCTGCAAACGGCAGCAAGCCACTGGCCGGCCAGGCCGCACTGGTCACCGGCGGCGGCGGCGGAATCGGCGGTGCGTCGGCGGCGTGGCTCGCGCGCGACGGTGCCGCGGTCACGATCATGGGCCGCACCGAGGCCACCCTCGTCAAGGCACGCCAGGAGATCCTCGAGGTCGCGGGGAGCGACGCCACCGTCGACTACTTCGTCGGTGATGCCCTCGACGCAGCCGCGCTCACCGGTGCGCTCGCCGCTGCGGAAGCACGAGCCGATCGTCTGGCCATCGCGGTGTCGGTGGTGGGCGGCGGCACCATGAAGCCGCTCCTCATGTTCGACGGCGAAGAGGTGCTCGAAGAGCTGCGCCGCAATGTCGTGTCGGCGTTCCTTGTCATCCGCAACGCCACACCACTCATGGCCAAAGGTGGTGGCGGGTCGATCGTGTGCATCTCGTCGGACGCGGCAAAGCTGCCTTGGCCCTTTCTCACGCTTTACAACACCTCGAAGTCCGGTGTCGAAGGACTGGTGCGCGGCTCCGCGCTCGAACTCGGCCGGCTGAACATCCGCGTCAACGCTGTGCGCCCCGGGCTCGTCAAGACCGACGGCACAAAAGACGGCCTGTTCAAGAACGAGCCGGTGATGGCCCAGTTCATCGCCGAGAAGCCACTCGGGCGCACCGGTGTTCCCGACGACATCGCGGCAGGCGTGCGTTATCTCGCCGGTCCCGAGTCGTCGTGGGTCACCGGCCAGAGCATCGGCATCGAAGGTGGCAACGAGCTCACCAAGGCGCCGTACCTCGAGTCGCTCGTACGCAAGCGCTTCGGCGACGCGTCGATCAACGCGGCGCTCGCGGGCCGCATTCCCGAATAGGACGCACCGACCGGACGTGTTCCATTGCCTGCAGTCGAGGACCTCGATTCCGACACGCTGGCCAAGATGGGACACGTCCCTCACAACTCGCGGTTGTTGTCGCGCGTGCACGGGCTCGCTCGTGGGCCACATATCGAGCAGGGTCGCCGGGTGCCGGTTCTGCTGGGCGCACACCGCCAACAACGCAACCCACCAGGTCGGCACTGATCCGCGCAAGTTCGAAGAGATCTGGGAGTTCGAGACCAGCCCGACCGCGCACACACGACATTCCCGCGTGTGCGCGGTCCGGTAAGTCAGCTCCCGGTGGTGGTGCGGTAGTCACCGAACGGCGCGTCGCGCTCGGACAGCGCACCGGTGAGACCCTTCTCCTTGATGTTGGTGGTGAACTCGGCCATGGCCTTGGTGTGCGTGCCGAGTGCGCAGAGCTCGGTGCCCGCACGGATGCCGGCCCGCATGCCCATGTGATCCATCTGCCGATGGACCACGCGCTTGTTGAGCTGCACCAGCTCTGGCGGGATCGCGGTGATGCGCTTCGCCACCTCGAGCACGGCGTCGTCGAGCTCGTCCGCGGGGAACGCCCGGTTGGCCCAACCTTCGCGTACTGCGTCGATCCCCGAGATCGAGTCGCCGGTGACCATCATCTCCATCGCGCGCCGCATGCCGAGGAACCACGCGTGGAAGTGCATGTCGGGCACGCCGAAACGCACTGCGGGGTAGCCCATCTGCGCGTCCTCGGCGACGTACACGAGGTCACATCCCGTCGCGAGCTCACTGCCACCCGCGAGGCAGAAGCCATGCACCTGCGCGATGACCGGCTTCGCCAGCTCCCAGATGCTCATCCAGCCCTCGGTGACGTGACGCGGCCATTGGCCCTCACCGCCCGGCGTGTAGAACGGCAGCTCGTACCCCTCGTTGCCGCCCGCGAGGTCGTAGCCGGCCGAGAAGGACGGCCCCGCGCCCCGCACGATCTGCACCCGCACGTCCGGGTTCTGGTCACCGGCCCGCAGCGCCTCGAGGATCGCCCCCCGCAATGGATGGTTCAGGGCGTTGCGCTTCTCCGGACGGTTCATCGTGATGCGGTTGACGCCGGGTGCCGGCTCGTCGATGAGCACGAATTCGTTGGCCATGTGGTCCCCTTTGATCGGTACCGCATTGTGACCGACCTCGGGCTGTTCTGCTGCGGCCCCCACCGTCGCGAAGCGTGACGCAGATTGCATCGGGGGCACATCGCCCGTAGACAGGGGCGCATGCTCCGCAACGCCAAGATCCTCGTCACCGGGCCAGCGGGGCAGATCGCATTCCCGCTCGCCGCGTACCTGGCCGAGCACAACGAGGTGTGGGGTCTCGCCCGCTTCGGCGACGCGGCGACGCGCGCCCGGGTCGAGTCAGCCGGCGTGCGCACGGTCGCGTGCGACCTCGGCTCGGGCGACTTCTCGAATGTCCCGGCCGACTTTGACTACGTGCTGCACCTGGCCACCTACCGAAACGGCGGCCTCAACTACGACGAGGCCATGCGCGTCAACGCCGAAGGCACGCACCTGCTACTGGCGCACTGTCGCGCCGCGAAGGCCGTGCTCGTGATGTCGACCGCCGAGGTGTATCGCCCCGCCGACGATCCGCTACGGGTCATCACCGAGAGCGCGCCGCTTGGCGACTCGAACTCGCTGTTCGACCCCACCTACTCGATGTCGAAGATCGCGCAGGAGGCAGTCGCGCGTTCGTGTGCCCGTGCGTACAACCTCCCGGTGACCATCGCGCGCATGAACGCGTCGTACGGCGACAACGGCGGTTTGCTCACGTACCACCTCGACTGGCTCACGACCGGCAAGGACATCGTGGTGAAGTGGTCGCCTGCCATGTACACCCCCATCCACCAAGACGACATCAACGCGCAGACCGAAGCGCTGTTAGGTGCGGCCGGCGTGCCCGCAACCATCGTGAACTGGGGCGGCGACGAACCGGTGGCCGCCCAGGAATGGTGTGCGTACCTGGGTGAACTCACCGGCCGTGAGGTCAACGTCGTCGTCAAAGAGGTCCCGGGCGGGATCCGGGGCATCGTGCTCGACAACACGAAGCGGCTCGGCATCACGGGTCCGTGCGCGGTCGCTTGGCGCGAAGGGCTGCGGCGCATCGTCGATGCTCGCAACTCGGCGGTCGACGCCGCGCTACCGGCGGTTCGCGCCCAGGCCGATCGCTTGTTGTCGTCGTTCGCCAACGCGGAGGACTGAACGATGTCACTGCCCGTAAGCCTCCCCTCCCCCAACGAACGACGTGTTGCCCTGCGGGTCACCAAGGACGCGCAACGTCAGGTGCGCGGCGGCCACCCGTGGGTGTTCCCCGCGTCGATCACCTCCCTCAGCCACGAAGGGGCCGCCGGCGATCTGGCCGTGCTGTTCGACGAAGACCGGAAGTTCTTGGCAATCGGTTTATACGACCCCTCGTCGCCGCTGCGGGTGCGCGTACTGCACCACGGTCGTCCCATCGCGATCGACGACGCGTTCTGGGCCACGCGCATCGACGGTGCGCTCACGCGACGCGTCGCGCTCGCATCGTCGGTCGAGACGGACGCGTACCGCTGCATCCACGGCGAGAACGACGCACTGCCGGGGTTCGTGCTCGATCGCTACGACAGCACCTACGTGATCAAGCTCGATACGCACGCATGGTTCCCGCACCTCGCGGCGATCGTGCCGCTGATCGTCGAACGAACCGGCGCCGAACGAGTGGTTTTGCGGCTGAGCCGGGCGCAACACGACGCCGGCGAGGCGATCGGGTTGTATGACGGCGATGTGCTCTGGGGTGAGGCGCCGCCGCCGCTGGTGCTGTTTCGCGAGAACGGTCTCACCTTCGATGCCGATGTCATCCGGGGCCAGAAGACAGGGCACTTCCTCGATCAGCGCGACAACCGCTCGCGAGTGCGCGACCTCGCGTCCGGAGCAACCGTGCTCGACGTGTTCAGCTGCACCGGCGGGTTCACCGTTCACGCGGCGGCGGGCGGCGCTCGTTCGGTGCACAGTGTTGATCTCAGCCCGCACGCCCTCGACGGGGTCAAACGTAACCTTGCGTACAACCGCGACCTTCCCGCTGTCGCGAAGTGCGCCACGCGTATCTCAGCCGGAGACGCGTTCAGCGTGATGCGCGGAATCGCGGCGTCGGGCGAACGATTCGGGCTGGTCGTCATCGATCCACCGTCGTTCGCGTCGAAGCAGGCCGACATTGCAGGGGCTATCGCCGCGTACCGCAAGCTCACTGCGCTCGGCGTGCGCCTGACCGAGCCTGGCGGTGTGCTCGTGCAGTCGTCGTGTTCCAGCCGCGTCACGAGCGACGCGTTCTATGCCGCAGTGCACGAGGCGGCGCTCGACGCGGGCCGCCCGCTCGACGAGATCGAACGCACCGGGCACGCGATCGATCACCCGGTCGGGTTCGCACAGGGCGCCTATTTGAAGACGTTGTTCGCGTTGGTGCCCTGACCTGCGTCACTCGCGTGCGCCGGTCCCCGGCGGTGTCACACCCCGCTGCGAGAATAAGGGCATGAGCTTCGGACAAACCGCCCCACCGGCTACGGCCAAGCAGGTCCAGTATCTCCTATCCCTCGTGCAGAAGGCGGGGCACACCAGCTTTCGCGATGCCCGCGGTCCCCTCGGGCTCACCCAGCGCCAGGCGACGGGCAAGTTCAGCCGCAACGAGGCCTCCACCCTGATCGACGTGCTGCTCGCTGAGCCGACGTCGGGCGATGACGACGCGGGACCGCTCTCCTCCGGTGGCTTCGGCGAGTCGAACTCGGCCGCCGATCGCCTCGAGGCCGAACGCGCCGAGGTGCTCCGCGGCATGCCAGCCGGGCTACTCGCGGCTGAACTAGAGCGCCGCGGCTGGGCCGTCATCGCACCTGCTTGACGTGCGCGTGTTGATTTGTCCAGATCGCCGCGACACGTATGTTTCTTCGGTCGTCTTGTGGCACCCCAAAGGCTGGACCTACAACCGAGACCCCCACCCGCGGAGCACCCAAACCTCGCGCGGAACACGAGCCATCGACCTCGGCACACGCATCACCCGGCGCCCTGTTCTCCATGAACTGACCCGCGCCCTTGGTACGGTGCCGGCATGAGCCATACCGCTACGTCCGTCTTCCGTTGCGCATGAGCAAGCTCGACGAGATCGGTGAACGCGACGGGTGGCGGTGCTGGGTGTGCGACGAGCCGGTCGATGCCTCAATGTCTGTCAACGACGATCGCGGGCCCAGCATCGATAGCCGCAGCGCGAAGCCGAAAGGCAAGGGAAGCACCGATCCGGTGCAGGAGCGGCTGGCGCATCGCGGCTGCAACACCAAGAAGGGCGCGATCGCCGCAGTGATCGCGTGGCCACCGCACCTGTTCGTGGTCGACCCGGCACCGATCATCGCAAGCGTCGAGCGACTCAGCCGCAAGGGCGGCCGCGAAGTGATGGCCCGCTGCCCGACAGTGGCCGACGGCGACGCGGCAGCGGCTTGGCTCCTCGACCGGATCTCGCGCCTGCGCCCCGATCTGCGGTTCACGACCGAGGTCGAGCGCGGCGGCGGTGTGTTTCTGCTCATCCTTCGGGCGTAGCTCGCCCGCGACGTCGGGCGATGAACCTGCGGCACACGGTTCTCCGTCTCGGCCCGTCCTCGAATGTCGCCGTCGGTCATCGCGTGCCACCTACCAGCGTGGACGTTCGTCAAGCGGACAGCTTCAGCGTGAGCGGGGCTGGCGCATCAGTGGTGACGTGACCTTCTCGAAGGTCTCGTCGAGCGAGGTCATGACGTCGATCACGGTGGGCCGGTCGGCGGCGAGCGCTGCGGCGAGGGCGGGCGCAAGTTCGTCAGGATGCTCGACCCGGACACCGAGGCAACCCATCGAGACGGCCATAGCGGCGTGGTCGAACACACCGAGGTCGGAAGCGATCTGACGATCGCGCTGGCCGTGCATCACCCAACCGAGCTTGCCGTTGTTGAGCACGATCACCACGATGGGTACACCTTCTTCGCGCGCGGTCATGAGCGTGTTCATGGCGATCGCGAACCCGCCGTCACCGCACACCGCGACGCCGCGCTTGTCGGGGCAAGCGATCTGCGCGGCGAACGCGGCCGGCATCGCGTAACCCATGCCACCGACGCCGGCCGGTTGCACAAAGCCCGGTGCATTCGACGTCTGGAAGTAGTGCGTCATGAAAATACGGTTCTCCCCCGCGTCGCAGCACACGATTGCCTGCTCGCCGAGCGCATCGTGCAACGCGCGGATCACGCGCTGCGGCAGAAGAGGCACGACGTCGGACTCCATTTCGGGAGCGGAGAACCGGCCGTGCGTGTCGACATCGAGCGCAAGCTGTTCGGCGCGCTCATCACGTTGCTGCGGAGTCGTCGCACCGCTGATCATCTCGCTCAGTCGGCTGAGCGCGACACGTGCATCGCCGACGATGTTCACGTCCGCCGGAACCGACCACGACAGGTTGAGCGGCTCGACATCGATGTGCACGAGCAGTTGGCGAGCCGGGTCGAGCAACGCCGGGTGTTCCTGCGCGGTATCCGTTGGGCCGAGCTTGGTGCCCACCGCCAGCACCACATCGGCATCGGCCACCACGGCATTCGCGAGCGGCGTACCGAAGTTGCCGAGCACGCCGAGCGCCCACTCGTCGGTTTCGGCGAACACGCCTTTGCCGCTGGCCGTGGTGGCCACCGGAGCGCCGAGCGAACGAGCGACGCGGGCTAGGTCGTCGTAGGCGCCGGCGACTCGGACCCCGCCGCCCGCGATGATCACCGGGCGGCGGGCACGCGTCAAAACCTGCGCCGCTTTGTCGAGCGCCGACGCATCGACCGGCAGCGCGCCAGAGGCGAGCAGGTCGCTGGTGGCCCAGAGCGTCGGCTGCGACGCCGGGCCCACAGTGCCGCGCAACGATCCGCCGCTGAACAGCACCGCGACCGGGCCGGGTTGCCCGGTGACCGCGTGTTTGAGCCCGAGTTGCACGCAGTGCACCGCCTCGACGGGTGTGGACGCGACGAAGACGCGCTTGCACATGCCGCCGAACACGGCGCGCGCGTCCCAACCGCCGTACGACCCCGCGCCCGATTGGTACGGACCGTGCAGCGTGTACGGCGCGTTATCGGAAAGGTCGGCGAGGATCAGCATCGGCGACGACGACAGTTGTGCTTCGATCGCGCCGATCGACGCGTGCACCATGAACGCGCCCTGGCCCATGCACACGCCGGGCCGACCGGTGAGCTTGCCGTAGACCTCGGCCATGACCCCGGCGCGGGCTTCTTCGCGCACCAACACGGTGCGGATCTCGTCGCGATGGTCGAACAGCGCGTCGTAGAGCACGACGGTGGAACCGCCCGGCATGCCGAAGACGTGGTCGACCCCACCCGATATGAGGGCCTGCACCACGGCCTCGGGGGCGCGCACATCTTCACGGAGTAGAGGGGTTGCCATGCGCCGATCCTGTCACGAATGGTGTGGGCGAGGGCGGTCGACCGGCCGATGCCAGGACCGATGCCGGTTACGATCGCCATTCGCTCGGGTCGCTTCATACCCGCGCAACGTCATGGGTCCGGCGAGCCTCGCCGATCAACACGAGCACGAGGTACGCATGGGACGTTTGCAGGGTCGGGTCGCGGTCATAACGGGAGCCGGGGACGGCATCGGCGAGGCCATCGCACGCCGGTTCGCGCTCGAAGGTGCGAAGGTGATCGTCGCCGAGATCAACGAGTCGCGGGGCCGCATCGTCACCGACGAGCTCGCCGCCGCGTACGGCGGCAACGCCGCGTTCATCCGCACCGACGTACGCCGCAAGGGCGACAACGTGGCGATGATCAACACCGCGGTCGACATTTTCGGCTCGGTCGACATCCTCGTCAACAACGCGTGGAGCGGTGGCAAGCTCAGCCGGGTCGAGCTCAAGACCGACGCATTGATCGATCACGGTCTGGCGATCGGCTTCCGCGGACCCCTGTGGGCGATGCAGGCCGCGTTCCCCCATATGAAAGCCAAGGGCTGGGGCCGGATCATCAACATGTGCTCACTCAACGGGGTGAACGCGCACATGGGATCGCTCGAGTACAACACCGCGAAGGAAGCGCTGCGCGCCGCAACGCGTACTGCGGCGCGCGAATGGGCCGCCACCGGCGTGGTCTGCAACGTGATCTGTCCAGCCGCGAAATCGGCGTCGTTCCGCCACGTCATGGCCGAGCACCCTGAACTCGTCGCGTCGGCCGACGCGGCGAACCCCATGGGACGCATCGGCGATTCGTACGATGACATCTCGCCGGTGGCCCTGTTCCTCGCGAGCGAGGACTGCCGCTACCTCACCGGCAACACGCTTTTCGTCGATGGTGGCAGCCACATCAACGGCTCCTCGTGGGCCCCCGACTTGACCGACGAACCGTAGGAGAACGTTCCATGAGCGACGAAGCGCACTGCTCGATCACCGAAGACGACGGCATCATCACCGTCACCACGCATCGTCCCAGGAAGTTGAACGCGATCAGCCACGAGGTCACGGCTGCGTACTGGGAGGCGGCGAACGCCCTGGCCGACCGTGACGATCTGCGCTGCATGGTGATCACCGCCACGGGAAGCAAGTACTTCACCGCGGGCCTCGATCTGTCGAAGCCCGGTGGCAACCGGCCCGGCAACCCCGAAACTCAACACCTGCACCCGGGCTGGAACTTCCGCCGCAACTACCGCAGCCACCACCTGCTCTACGACGAGTTCGAGGCCATCGAGAAGCCGATCATCATGGCGGTCGACGGCATCTGTCTCGGCGCCGGTGTCGAGATGGCCGCGTCGTGCGACTTCCGGTTCTGCACCCCCGACTCGCAGTTCCGCTTGCCCGAGGTACAGCTCGGCGCAATCGCCGGGAGCGGGGGCACGAGCCGCCTCACCCGCCTGATCGGTCCGGCATGGGGCAAGTGGATGGCAATGGCCGCGATGCCCGTGGGCGCCGACCAGGCCAAGGCGATCGGCCTCGTGCAGGACGTGTTCCCCGCCGAATCGTTCCTCGACGACGTGTACGCGTTCTGCCGCCACCTGATGTCGATCCAGGCTGAGGCGCTGGGCCTCGCCAAGCTCACCGTCGACATGTACACCGATGTCCAGGACCGCACCGTGCAGCGCCACATCGATCGTCTTGCGGTGTGGAGCACGTTCGGCGAATTCGAAAAGAGCATGAAGCGCTTCAGCAAGGACGCGGACACCTGAGCGCGACACCGCAACCAAGCGTGGTCTTCTTCCACGCTCACCCTGACGACGAGGCGATCTTTTCGGGCGGCACCATTGCGCGACTCGCTGCGGCCGGTCATCGGGTGGTGGTGGTCATGGCCACCTCTGGAGGCCTCGGGCTCGAAGCAGCCGATGCGTCGGATGCGCTCGACAAGGTGCGCGAGCAAGAGCTCGCGCTGGCGTGTCGTATCCTCGGCGTGGCCGACACGGTGTTGCTGCGCTATGTCGACTCAGGGCTCGATGATGCCGCGTATCCGCTGGGGTCATTCGCGACCGCCGACGTCGGCGAGGCGGCAGCCCGGTTGGCCGCCGTCCTCCGGGCCGAGGCCGCCGAAGCGCTCGTGGTCTATGACGAAGGCGGCGTCTACGGCCACTCCGACCATGTGCAGGTGCACCGCGTCGGCACGGCCGCGGCCGCGCTCGCCGGAATCGCGACGGTGTACGAGATGACCGTCGACCGTGAGTACTTGCACTTCGTCGAGACGCACCTCATCGACCACGCACGCGAAGCGCTGCCGCACATCGAGCACATCGGCATGCCGACGGTCTTCATCACCTTGATGCTCGACGTGCGCGCCTACCTCACGCAGAAGCGCGCCGCCATCGCCGCCCACGCGAGCCAGGTGCATGACACCTCATCGGTGATGCAGCTCTCGCTCGAATCGTTCCGCAACGTGTACGGGTTCGAGTGGTACGTGCGCAACGGCCCACCCAGCGTCCTCGACACCCTGATCGACGACTGGTGACTCCGCGCCGATACAACGGGTTCAGGCGGCGCCTGACGGCCAACAGCAGTGCACTGCTCGGTGCCACGGCGAGGTCGGCGTCGGCATTTCCGCCGATGGTGAATCCTTCAGCGGGGTCGATCGCCTTCGATCGCGATTCGATGACCGCATCGCCGGGCATCGCCGAAGTCATTGTCGACCCGGTGCTGAGTGGAGCGGTTGTCCCAGAATGCGATGTCGCCGGAGCTCCAGTCGTGCCGGACCGTGAACTCATCGCGCTCGATGTGCGCGTACAGCTCGACCAACAGCGCTTCGCTCCGGGCGTCGTCGAGCTCGACGATGCGCTTGGTGAAGATCCCGTTGACGAACAACGACTTGCGACCGTTCTCGGGGTGGGTTCTCACCACAGGGTGGATGAACTCCTCGACCGGTTGCCACCACGACTGGTGCACTGCGTGCAGCCCCTCGAGGCGATCCTTCAGCGCGTCGTCGAGGGCCTCATACGCCGCTGTGGTGCTGGCCCAATGCGTGGCGCCCCCCGAGGGTGGCGCCACGACCATCTGCAGCATGGCGCCCATCGGAGGCTCGGGGGCACAAGTGACGTCGGCATGCCACCATTCGGCGGTGGTCGCCTTCTTGGCGGTGTCGAACACCACGACCTCGGGCACGTCGACCAACGAGTCGAGCGCGACATGGCTTTGCAGCGTGCCGAACATGCGACCAAGCCGCACCTGCTCGAGCGGCGTGAGCGCGGCCTTCGGGAAGAACACGACCTCGTAGCGCAACAGCGCGTCGCGGACCTGCAAGACGAGATCATCGGCGAGCGGCGAGCGAAGATCGAGCCCGGTGATGGTCGCGCCAAGCACCGCCGGTTTGGGTGTGATGGTGAGCATTTCGTTCTCCTCAAGAAGTGGGTGCACGAGGCACCGTGCCGTCGATGACGACACGGTGCATCACGCGGGGTTCGCGGTAGTCCGCCACCGCGTAGTGCTGTGTGCAGCGGTTGTCCCAGAAAGCCACCGAGCCGGGATGCCAGGTAAAGCGACACTGGAAGTCGGGCGACCGGATGTGGTCGCACAGCATCGGGAGCAGCACCTCGTTCTCCCGATCGGTCAGTTGGTCGATGCGCGAGGTGAAGATGCGATTGACGAACAACGAGCGGCGTCCGGTATCCGGATGCACACGCACGACCGGATGCGACACTGGTGGGTACTCATCGTGCAACGGCCGACGATGCGCACTCGAGTTCGCGAAATCATGAGTCGCGGTCAACTCGTCGAGCATGCGTTGCATCCGGGACGACAATGCGTCGTAGGCCGCGGCGGCGTCGGCGAACAACGTGTCACCGCCGTGCGATGGCAACGTCACGGAACGCAGCACCGAACCGAACGGCGGCGCGGCGAGGAACGTCGCATCCGAATGCCAGATGTCGGCGTTGCCGACCTTCGGACGTTCACCGCCGCCAACGATGGCATGCACCTCGGGCACCGCTTCGTCGACCGGTGATCCGAACGGGAACCGTTTGAGCGGACCGAAGCACGCCGCGAAGTCACGCTGCGCCCGATCGTCGAGGTTCTGGTCGCGGAAGAACACCACCTTGTGGGTGAGCAGCGCCTCGCGAACGATTCCGATGGCGGCGGAGTCGGCGTGCGCAAGTTCGATGCCGTGGATCACCGCACCCAGCGTCGGGGTGAGTGGTTCGACCCACACCGCGCGATCCTCTTGTAGACGCATGTCTACAAAGTAGACGTTCGTCTACACTTGTCAAGCATGACTGGCGCCGCATGACCGAACGCGTGATCGCACAGAGTCCCGTCCGCCCGTTCGGCCGCGACGAGGTCCGTGATGCCGTCCTCGACGCGGCGGCGCGCCACTTCGCCGCGTCGGGAACGGGTGCATCGTTGCGGGAGATCGCGAGCGACGCTGGGGTAAACCTCGGCCTGATCCATCGCCACTTCGGCAACAAGGACGACCTTCTACGCGCCGTGCTCGCGGCGCAGACCCAAGGC
>CAFABA010000001.1_pt1 | contig 66201 bp, 53 predicted proteins | sample 7267731 | NCBI WGS metagenome assembly CAFABA01 (sample SAMEA6814000, study PRJEB35770) | uncultured Acidimicrobiales bacterium | biome: Freshwater; feature: Freshwater reservoir; material: water | place: Czech Republic | collected 2017-08-18 | depth 30m m | reverse complement strand
CGCTGATGCCGTGTCGAACGAGGTCGGCGGTCGCGTAAAGTCGGCTACAGCGCGAAGTCTTCGACGACGCGCACCGACAACACCTCGGACGAGTTCTCCGGCAGCTTGGCGCCCCCGTTGTACACCTGGGCCTCCTCATCGAGCGCGACGCGTTCGAGGAACGCGACGTAGGCGTCCTGGTCGGCGAATCGGAACGAGACGATGAACCGGTGGTCGTCGGTGGTGTCGCGCCGGATGGTCGGCTGCTCGGCGCCGAGGCGGACCGCCATGGCGTGTCCGCCCACTTCCTTCGCGTAGAAGTCGTCGAGGCGGCCGGGTCGGACGCGCACGTCGTAGATCGTGAAAAGGGCCATGGTCAGCCAGCCAACGTTCGCCACATGCGCTCGGGGGTGAACGGCATGTCGACGTGGCGGATGCCGAGGTGCGCCAGTGCGTCACACACGGCGTTCTGTACCGCGGGTGTCGCTCCGATGGTGCCCGACTCGCCGATGCCCTTGGCGCCGAGCGGGTTGCGCGGCGTCGGTGTCTCGTGTTCGTGCAGTTCGAAGCTCGGTAGTTCAGTCATTGAGATGATGCCGTAGTCGGCGAAGTTCGCCGTGAGCGGATTGCCGTGCTCGTCGTAGCGAACGTGCTCGATCAGCGCCTGCCCGATTCCCGAAGCCATGCCGCCGTGGATCTGACCTTCGAGCAGCAGTGGGTTGAGGATGCGGCCGGCATCGTCGACGCCGATGAGGCGACGCACGCGCACATCGCCTGTCTCGGTGTCGATGTCGACCACGGCGATCTGCGTCCCGAAGGGGAACGTCGCACCGTTTGGCACGAAGTCGACTTCCTCCGCAAGTGTGGACGGTGTCCCGGCCGCGGCAGTCGCGAGCTCGGCCCAGGTACGGCCCTGCGTGGGAGTGCCTGCGACGTGGAAGGTACCCGTACCGCGGTCGAGCACGATGTCGTCGACGTTCGCCTCGAGCAGATCGGCGGCGAGACCACGCGCTCGATCGACGAGCGTCTCGGTGGCGATCTTCACTGCCGAACCACCGACCTGCAGCGACCGCGATCCGCCGGTGCCACCACCGCGCGGGACGAGGTCGGTGTCGCCGTAGACGAACCGAATGTGCTCCATCGGGATACCGGTGAGGTCGCTCGCGATCATCGACCACGAGGTCGCGTGGCCCTGACCGTGCGGCGACGATCCGGTGCGCACCGTTGCCGAACCATCGGCATGCACTTCGATCGCCCCGAACTCGCCCCCGCTCATGGGGTTCGTGATCTCGACGTAGGTCGCGATGCCGATGCCCATGAGCACGTGGTCGTCGTGTGCTCGACGCGCCGCCTGCTCGGCGCGCAGTTCGGTGTAGCCCGCCGCATCGAGCGCGACGTCGAGGGCCGACTGGTATGCACCGACGTCGTAGTTCGCGCCGGTGGGCGTCTCGTAGGGGAACTGCTCGGGACGGATGAAGCTGCGGCGTCGCACCTCGATCGCGTCGACGCCCGCCTCGGTGGCGAACAACTCGACCATGCGCTCGATTGCCGCCGCGGCCTCGGGACGACCCGCACCCCGGAACGCGCCGACCGGTGTGGTGTTCGTGAGGACCGATTGCGACGAGTACTCGATCTTCGGGAGGTGGTAGCAGCCCGATGCCATGGTGCGCGTCATCATGGGCATCAACGCACCGAAGTTCGACGGGTAGCCGCCGCAGTCCTGCACCACGTGCAGCTTGTAGGCGAGCAACGTGCCGTCGCGGGTGCCGCCGAGCGTTGCGTACTGGACCTGTCCGCGGCCGTGCGCGAAGGCCACCATGTGCTCGGTGCGCGACTCGACCCAGCGCATCGGCCGGTCCAGGTTGATGGCCAGCCATCCGACCATGATCTCTTCGGGGTACGTGCCCTGCTTTCCGCCGAACCCGCCGCCGACGTCGGGCACGATGACGCGCACCTGCTCGTTGGTCAGTCCGAGTCGCGCGGCGATGCCGGCGCGGGTGTTGTGCGCACCCTGCGAGCACGCCCACTGGGTGAGGCGCTCGCCGTCCCACACGGCCGCGCACGCACGGGGCTCGATGGGCGCGACCGCCATGCGGGTGTTCTCGAGGCGTGCCGTGACGGTGACATCACAACCGTCGAAGAGCTGTGGGTCGGCCGCGGTCGGGATCTCGTGCACGACGTTGGTGCCGGCATCAGGGAAGAGCAGCGTCGGGTCGGTGGCCGAGTGTTCGAAGTCGATCACCGCGGGCAAGGGCTCGTAGCCGACCAGGATGAGCTCGGCCGCGTCTGCGCCCTGCGTCCGCGTGTCGGAGACGATGACCGCCACCGGTTCGCCCACGAAACGCACACGATCACCAGCGAGGAACGGCCGGGCCATCGCCGGATTCATGAAGGGCATGGGGGGAGCGGCCGGCGGCAAGGAGCCCAGATCGGCCGACGTGAACACGGCGACAACCCCAGGGGCTTTGCGTGCGTCCTCGGCATCGATCGACAGGATGCGGGCATGGGCGACCGTGGACCGTACGTAGGTCACGTGGGCTGCGCCGGGGAGGTCGAGGTCGGCGATGTAGTTGCCGCCCACGGTGAGGAACCCCGGGTCTTCGACCCGGATCACCCGGGTGCCGAGGATGCTGCTGTGCGTCTCGCTCATCCGATCGACACTAGACGCCACGCAACGAGGCCGAGACCGCCGGCACCGAGCACGCGTCGCCACGGGTTCACGCCGCGTGCGACCTCGTCGACCGCCCACCAGCCGAGAGCGCCCGTCGCCGCACCGCGGGCGATCGCCTTCACGTCACCGTAACCCGAGGCACGCGCCACGAGCGACGCCCCGAAGAAGATCCACAGCGGCATGTTCGGAAATTGCGCGACGGTGATCTCGCCCGTTTCGCGATTGCGGAAGAACCAATTGAACACGCGCATTGAGTCATCCTCGCAGACCGGGCGTCGGCCACTTGGGCGCCACCTCGGGGCGTCCTGTCTCGGTGGCGCGAGATACGGTGACGCAAGACGGTGAATAGGGGAGCTCATGAGCGTCACATCAGCGCAGGTACGCGCCCAGGTCTCGCATCCGGTCATCGACGCCGACGGTCACTTCGTCGAGATGGCGCCACTGCTGCACGACGAGATCCTTCACAACTTGGAGGAGATCGGCGGTGCCGCGATGCGAGAGCGGTACCTGAAGAACCCGCTCAAGCCCACGGATACCTCGACCATCCTCTCGTCGCGCACGCTGAGCGGGGCGCGCGAATCGTGGTCGTCGATGCCGTCGTGGTGGGGTTGGCCGTCCGAGAACGTGCTCGATCGCGCCACGTCGCACATACCCGGGTTGCTCTACGAGCGGCTCGACGAGTTCGGGATCGACTTCACGATTCTCTACCCCTCGATGACTATCGGCCTGCTCGACATCGACGACGCGGAGCTCGGCGCGGCAGTGTGCATGGCGGTCAATCGCGCGTACGCGCGCATCTTCGCGCCCTATGCCGACCGCATGACCGTCGGCGCACTGATCCCGATGCAGCGGCCCGACCTCGCAGTCGAGGCACTGCACAACGCGGTCGATCTCGGCTTCAAGTCATGTCTCATCTCCGCATATGCGCGCCGGCCCATCGCGAAACTCCAGAACAAGCATGGGTCGCTGTCGCCGAAGGTGTATCGGCTCGACCACTTCGGCCTCGACAGCGAGTACGACTACGACCCGTTGTGGCGTGCCTGTGTTGATCGCAACATCGCCCCGTCCGTGCACAGCTCGGTTCAGTACCACGATCTCTCGCGCTCGGTCTCGAACTACGTCTACAACCACATTGACGGCATCGCGAAGTGTCATGAGGCCACTGCGAAGTCGCTGTTCCTCGGCGGGGTGACCCATCGGTTCCCGACGCTTCGCTTCGGGTTCCTCGAAGGTGGCGTCGCGTGGGCCGCGGGTCTTTACACCGGGCTGCTCGGCCATTGGGAGAAGCGCAACGCCCGAGACATCTGGCAGTTCGACCCTGATCGTCTCGACGTCGACCGGATCATGACGTACGTCGGCTCCCACGGCGACGACGCCATGATCCGCGACACGGAGCGTCTGCGCGAATGGTTCGCCAGGCCGGCAGCGCGTCCCGCCGAGCTCGACGACTTCGCCGCAGTACACGTGAGCTCGGCCACCGAGCTGCGCGACAAGTTCGTGCCGAACTTCTACTTCGGTTGCGAGGCCGATGATCCGCTCGTGGCGTGGGCGTTCAACGACCGTGTGAACCCGCACGGCGCCAAGCTGCGCGCGGTGTTCGGGAGCGACATCTCGCACTGGGACGTGCCCGACATGACCGGCACCGTGTCCGAGGCCTGGGAGCTGGTCGAGCACGGCACCATCGACGAAGCAGGATTCCGCGACTTCGTGTTCACGAATCCCATCCGCCTACACGCCAACATGAACCCCGATTACTTCAAGGGAACTGTCGTCGAAGCTGCGGTGGCCGAAGCGATCGACGCAGGCGAGGACCGATGAAAACCGACCCGTTCATGACTGACCGTCTGCCGATGCTGCCCTTGCGGTCGGTCCTGTTCGTCGCGAGCACCAACTCATCCGCCATCGACGCCGCAATGCACAGCGGCGCCGACGCATTGATCATCGACATGGAGGAACCGCAGTCACCCATGAATGAGGGGGTGCGCGAGCGGGCGCGCCACATCGTGCACGAGGTGATCAGCAGCGCACCACCGGCCGGCACCCCGGGGAGCCCGCGCCTGTTCTGCCGTGTCCAGGCGCCTCGTACCGGTCAGATGTCGAAGGATCTGCGGGCGATCCTGCACCCATCGCTGTATGGCGTGGTGGTGCCCAAGTCGTACGGCCCCGACGACATCGTCGCCGCGGATGCCGTCCTCACGAACGCCGAAGCCGAGGCCGGACTGCTGCTCGGTGGCATTGCGCTCTATCCCATCCTCGAGACGGCGCCTGCGTTGCGACGTGCGTTCGACATCGCGATGGCCTCCCCACGCGTTGCCTACCTGGGCGGTGCGATCAGCCGGTTCGGCGACATCCATCAGGCCGTCGGCTACCGCTGGACACCGGCGAGCTCCGAGACGTTCGTGCTGCGCAGCAACGTGTTGATCGACGCGCGCGCCGCGGGAATCCGCTACCCGATCAGCGGCATGTGGGGTGGGCCCACGCTCGATTTCGACGGCTTCCGTGGCTTCGCGACCGAGCTCCGCGATCTCGGCTACTACGGAATGATGATCAGTTACCACGAGCACGTCGCCCTCGCTCATGAGGTCTTCACCCCTGCGCCGGCCGATGTCGCGTACTGGAAGGAGCTCGTCGCGTTGGGCGACGACGCCGAGCAAACCGGGACGGGACCGATCCTTCACGGCGACCCGGGCCAAGGCGAGGCGCACGTGGTGCACGGCGCCCACATCGAATCGGCTCGTCTCAACCTCGAGTGGGCTACGGCCCTCGGTGTGGCGTGACACGGTACGCGCGTCGAACGACGGCGCAGTGAGCGTCCACACCCTACGCGGGGTCCCGGTCGAGGTCCACGAGCGCGGCTCGGGTGCCATCGTGGTGTTCGTGCACGGCGAGGACGGCCTGCTCTTCTCGGGGCCGCTCATCGCTGGTATCGCTCATGGCGCGTCGGTGCGTTCCATCGTGCTTCCCGGTTGGGGCGACGAGCCGTGGCCGGCGCACATCACGGGGGTGGACGATTTGGCGATCGTGCTGCTCGACTACCTCGTGTCCTTGCCCGGCCCCGTGGTGCTCGTGGGGGTGTCGCTGGGCGCGTGGGTGGTGGCCGAGGCACTGGTGCGCGGCGCGGCAAACGTCCGGGCCGCGGTGCTCGTCGCGCCCGTGGGCATCAAGGTCCGTGGCCGTACCGATCGGGACTATCTCGATCTTTACGCCGCCCCCGCCGGCGAGATCGCGCGGGCCATGCACGCATCGACACCGGTGGTCGATCGCACGATGCTGGCCGCCGTCGAGTTCGACGAGCTTGCTCGAGCCCAACACGCGACCACCCGGTACGTGTGGAAGCCGTACTTTCATGATCCCAAGCTCCGCCGGCGACTCGATCGAGTGCTGGTGCCCGTGAGCATCATCTACGGCGCAACCGACCGGTTCGTCTACGACGCCGACGAGTTCTACACCGCGTACGCGAATGCGTTCGTACCCCCGGCGCGCGTGGTGCGGGTTGCCGACGCCGCGCATCGCGTCGACGAGGAATGTCCTCGCGCCATCATCGACGAGATCCAGCGGCTCGTGGCCGAGGGGCTGGCATGACCTTTCGCTCGTGGTTCTTCACCGAGATGCCGTATCCCGACCTCCCGCCGGACGGCGAGTTCGAATCCATGCGCGTCACGCTGCCGTCGCGTGTGTTCGATCCGGTGCGTGGCGCAGAGCTCTACGAGCGGTACTTCGATCTCTACCGCACCGCCGACGCCGCCGGGCTCGACGTGATGGTGAACGAGCATCACGCCACCGCGACGTGTGTCGACGCGTGTGCACCGCTCGCGTTGGCCATACTCGCTCGCGAGACGAAGCACGCCCGGCTGCTGATCCTCGGCAATCCGGTCTCGAACCGTGAGGAGCCGATACGCGTCGCCGAGGAGATGGCGATGTGCGACGTGATCTCGCGCGGTCGCGTCGAGGTGGGCTTCGTGCGTGGGGTGCCGCAGGAGATCTCCCCGTCGAACGTGAACCCGGTGTTGATGAAGGAGCGGTTCTGGGAGGCGGTCGACCTCATCGTGCAGTCGTGGACCTCGATCGACGGCCCGTTCAACTGGGAGGGCGACCACTTTCACGCCCGGCAGGTGAACGTGTGGCCGCGGGTGTACCAGCAACCGCATCCGCCACTGTGGATCCCGACACAGAGCGCATCGACCGTGGTCGAAGCGGCGGATCGCGGCTTCAACCTCGCCGTCATCCTCAACGGTCATGACGGCGCACGGCGGATGTTCGAGGCGTATCGGCAACGTCGCCTCGAACAGGGGCTCGCGCCCGTGATGGAGCACCAACTCGCGTACCTCGGTCTGGTGTTCGTGGGCGAAGACGATGCACAAGCACAGGCCGGCGCGCGCCAACTGCAGTGGTACCTGCAGAACAACAAGGTGGCACCCCAGTTCCTGAACCCACCCGGCTACCAGCCGCCGGCGCTGCGCGCCCCGATACTTGCGGCGGAGGCACGTGGCACGGCACTGGGCAGCCCCATCGCAGACATCCTGAACGCAACGATCGACGAGCTCGTCGACCGCGGGATGATGTTCGTCGGCACACCCGACGCGGTGATCGAACAGATCACCCGCTTTCACGAGCGCGTCGGCGGGTTCGGCAACCTGCTCATGATGATGCACGGTGGTCACATGGACCACGACACCACCGCCCGCAGCATCGACCTCTACGCGCGCGAAGTACAGCCGGCGCTCCGCGCCGCATTCACGGGCTGACTTGCCGCTGACGAAGAGGCGCGTGGTCTTCGGGCGGGGACCTCGGTGCGGTGTCTCGCTCTTGTCGGTGAGGCTGTCGTGGGGACAGCCGAAGCCCCAACCTGAATCGGTGGCCGGCTTCCCGAGCAGCCCGACCAGGGTGCTGACTGCGTTGTCGGCGCCGACCCCGATCGGCACACCGAACAACGGAACGGACAGGCGTACTCCCTTGAGCTCTGCACGCCGCGAGTAGCGTCCGTGCATGCTGCACGTCGAAACTCGCGGTCGTGTCCTGGTGCTCACGCTCGATCGCCCAGAGGCTCGCAACGCGATCAATGCCGAGACCACCGAGGCGATCGTCGAGGCGCTCGACCGGTTCGAGGCCGACCCCGATCTGTGGGTCGCGATCATCACGCATCGCGGCCCCGTGTTCTGCGCCGGCGCCGATCTCAAGGTGGTGGCAAGCGGTGGCGGCCGCGGCATCGAGTCGAAGGAACATGGCTTCGCCGGAATCTGTGCGCGCCTGCGGACCAAGCCGCTCATCGCGGCGATCGACGGAGCGGCGTTGGCTGGGGGGTTCGAGATTGCGCTCGCGTGCGACTGCATCGTGGCTTCCACCGACTCGCGGTTCGGGCTTCCCGAGGTGAAGCGCGCACTCGTGGCCACTGGCGGCGGACCGTTCCGCATGATGCGCCAACTCGGTCCGAAGATCGCGCTCGAGCTCGTGATGACCGGCGACCCGATAAGCGCGGCGCGTGGTTATGAGCTCGGCCTCGTGAACCGCTTGGTCGAACCGGGCAACGTGCTCGAAGCCGCACTCGAGCTCGCGGCCGCCATCAACGCCAACGCGCCCGTAGCGGTGCGCGAAACCCGCGCCGTCGCACTTGCCGCGCTCGACCATCCCGATGCCGAGCTGTGGCAGATCGCCCGCGACGCCATGACCCGCAACATGCAGACCGCCGACTTTCACGAAGGCCCGCGCGCCTTCGTCGAAAAGCGAGCCGCCAACTGGACTGGCGCCTGAGCGCCCGCGTGCCGGACCGTTCTCTCCGTGGGCTTCGGCGCTCGCGAGGGGGCGGGGTGTCTCGAAGAGGGACTGCGGTCTACGTTGGGGTCATGCTCGTGATGATCAGTGAGAATGTCCACCGAGACCACGGTTGTCGTCTACAAGCGCTCGCGCCGGATGCCGCGTGGCTACGGCTCCAAGATGACGGCACGCTCCGCCTCGGCGACGATGTTGTCGAGGCCACCGGGCTCGGGCCCGACGTGGCCTTCATCTCGAACGATGTCTTCTACGGTCCGGTACGGAAGTGCTTCGAGTTGCTCGAAGCGTGGCCGTCGCTCGAGTGGGTGCAGTCGGCGGCTGCGGGCACCGAGGCGCCGCTCTACCGCACGCTCATCGGCCGCAATTGTCGTGTCACACGCGCCCACGTCACTGCGGTGCCCATCGCCGAGTACGTTCTGCGTGCCGTGCTCACGCACTTCCAGCAACCGCACCGTCTCGTCGAGCAGCAGGCGGCCCACGTGTGGAAGCACCAGCCGTTCCGTGAGGTGTCCCGCTCCCGATGGCTCGTGGTGGGCCTCGGCTCCATCGGCGGGGAGGTCGCGACACGTGCCCGCGCCTTCGGAGCGCACGTGGTGGGCGTCCGTCGATCGGTGGCGCGGGGTGACGAGCCGGTGGACGAGTTGTGCACACCCGGCGAGATGCTCGCGCAGGCTCCGCTGGCCGATGTGGTGGTGCTGGCCGCCGCGGGCGGCGACGAGACGCGCAACATGATCGGCCGCGAGTTCCTCGAGCAGATGAAACCCGGTTCGGCGTTCGTGAACGTAGCGCGCGGCTACATGGTCGACGAGGTCGCGCTACTCGAAGCGCTCGACCGTGGTGTACCCGAGATCGCCATCCTCGATGTGTTCGCAACCGAACCGCTGCCGGTCGACAGCCGGTTCTGGGATCACCCTCGCGTGGTCGTGTCACCCCACTCATCGGGGGGCGGCGACGGTCGCATCCAGCGCGCCGTCGACGTGTTTGCCGAGAACCTTCAGCGTTGGCAGCGCGGCGGTCAACTCCTGCACGAGATCACCGAGTCCGACCTGCCGGCGCAACCCGAGACCTGGGTCAGCGAGAAGCGGTGAAGTGTTGCACTGCAGCGATGGCCACGGCGGCCTCGTCGAGGGTGCGATAGCAGGGGAGTCCGCGCTCGTTCGCCCGGTCGAAGATCGCGGCCACCAACTCGGGTGGCGCAGTGTCGACGTTGCGCGGCACCAGGGTGACCCGCGTGCCGGGGTAGTGAAGGTCGGCCACCATGTCGACGCTCGGCAGCAGCTTCGCCGCTCCACCGGGGCCGAACGAGAAGTACGACTGCACGTTGAAGTGGATGAGCAAATCACCGTAGGGCTGTTGTCCGAGGATCGGGCCGAGCACGCGGCTGAACGCGTCGAGCGGTGCTACCGGCCCGAACGGGATCTCGAGCGGGTTCGCCACGCTGGTGCCCGCGCCGTAGCCCATGGCGCGGAGCTCGTCCTGGATGTGGGCGTTCACCTTGGTGACCTGCAACCCGGCGCGGTCACACGCATCGGTGGTGAGCACCGACGCGCCTCCGCCCACGCCCATCACGAGTACCGAGCGTTCGCCGTTCGACGGTTCGTGCGCGTAGCGCTGCAACATCACGAGTGAGCCGAGCAGATCCTCGAGCGTGCGCACCACGGTGAGGCCGGTGCTCGCGGCGATTGCCTGCCACACGCGCGCGTCGCCCGCGAGTGAGCCGGTGTGCGAAGCGACGGCCTCACCGCCCTGGCCCGACAAGCCGCCGACGAGCGCGACCGCCGGCTTGTGGCCGCGTGCTCGCCGCAGCGCACGAACGAGCGCTTCGCCGTCGCGAGGGTCCTCGATGTAGAGGCCGATGAGGCTGGTGTCGGGATCGTCGACCAGCCATTCGCAGATCTCGCCCGGCGTGACGTCGACCGCATTGCCCATGGTGACGAGTTTGGAGAACCCGATGCCGCGAAGGTCGCCGACTTTGACGATGTCGCCCGCCAGCCCGCCGCTCTGGCTGATGACGCTCACGTGTCCCTGGCGTCGCGGCGCGTCCTCGTGGAAGACCTGCCGGCCACGTGGCGAGAAGGTGCCCATACAGTTCGGCCCGAGCACCCGCACGCCGGTGGTGCGGGCCGCGGCGACGAGGTCGGCCTCGAGGCCTTTGCCGTTCGCCCCCACCTCGCTGAACCCGCCACTGATGATGTGGACGAAAGGCGCGACGCCGGCCGCGCTGCGGACGAGCTCGGCGCAACCGGTCGCGGGCACTGCGGCGATGACGTAGTCGAGCGGCCCGGGGATGTCGGCCGGCGTGGGATACGCGGGCACCCCGTCGATCTCTGTTGCGGTGGGGTGCAACGCGTAGAGCCCGTCGGTCCAGCCGTAGTCGCGATACGCAGCGAGGAAGCGATTGCCGAACGTCGACTTGGTTGCCGACGCCCCGGCGATGGCCACGCCACGTGGGTTGAACAGCGGGGTGAAGTCGGTGAGCGGCCGGTCGGCGCCCGCCTTTGCGGTGTCGCGGAGGATGAGCCGCGCGTCGACCGCGACTGCACCATCGGCGTAGGCGATGACCGGATTGCATTCGAGTTCCGCGCACGCATCGCCGAGTGATTGCGCGAGGTCGGCGACCGCGACCACGATCGCCGCGACTGCATCGCGATCGATGCCGGACTTGCCGCGCGTGCCGTGCAGGATGGCGGCCCCGCGCAACTCGTCGAGCATGGCGAGCGCGTCATCCCGATCGATGGGTACGCATCGCAGGGCGACGTCGTCGAGCACCTCGGTGAGCGTTCCGCCGAAGCCCACGGCGACCATGAGCCCGTAGCCGCGATCGACCACGCCGACGATGAGCTCGATGCCTGGAGCACACTGCTCCTCGACGAGGAACCCGGCGGCTTCAACGCGAGCGCCCATGGCCGAGACGACCGCCGCAACGTCGACGTGCGCGACGCCCAGCTGCACGGCGCCGATGTCGCTCTTGTGGATGATGGTGGGGCCGAACGCCTTCACCACGAGCGGCGCCGACAGGTGCGAAACCGCGGTGGGATCAGTGGTACCCGAAGGGACGCGCACGCCGCGAGCGACGAGCATGGCCTTCACCTCGGGCTCGGGGATGACTCGCTCGCTCATCGCGCGAGACGGGTGAACACACGCCGTGCGTTGTTGCGCACGAAGTTCGCGTGCGTCTCGGCGGGCACGTCGAGCTCGGCGAGCTGCGAGATCACGTGCCGGTGCCCGACGGTGGGGAAGTTCGTCCCGAAGATGACCTTGGTGCGCCCGGGCCCGCGCAGGAACGTGTGCAGCGCGGGTGGCCAATGCTTGGGTGGGTACGCGCACGCGCCCAAGAAGACGTTGGGGAACTTGAGCGCCATGTTGATGGCTTCGGCCTCCCACGGGTGGCCGGTGTGTGACAGCACGAAGTTGACGTCGCGGAAATAGATCGCGGGGCGGTCGATGCCGATGGGCATGCCGCACTCGCTCGGCATGAGGCCGCCGCTCGCGCCGGCCTGCATCACCACGGGCACGCCGAATTCGGATGCCAGCGCGTAGTACGGGTAGTAGTCGGGGTGATCGAAGCGACGATCGAAGCTGTGGGTATGGATCCACAGCGCCGCGACCCATTGATGCTCGAGCACTTCGCGGGCGCGCTTCACGCCGGCCATGCCGAGCTGCGGGTTCAGTGCCCAGTTTGCGTAGAAGCGCCCCGGGTGCTGCTCGGCGAGTTCCTGCATCTCGTCGAAGCGGTTGGCGACTGGGTCGTATTCGAACGTGGTGCCGTGATGGTGCGGATCGCTCGTCGAAACGATGATCGACTCGTATCCCAGCTCGTCCATGCGCTCGACCATGGCGGGCGCGTCACAGAAGCTGTCGTCGGGGTTGCGCCGGATCTTGAGCGGGATGCCCTGCTCGGCAAGCGCGTGATCCCACACGTCGGCCCGATCGGGGAGGAACGAGCTGCACATGTAGTCGATGATGCGCGGGGAAGGGCTCATCCTCAGCCGCCCCGCTCGTCCTTGAAGCGCTTCGGCTTCGGCGACGTGAGGAACTCGGTGAGGTGATCGATCTCGCCGGGGCGCACGACACTGGCGCTGATCTTGAGGCCGAAGCGACCGTGCAGCACCCGTTCGACCTCGGCCTGGATGTCGGCGAACTGCGACGAGTCGCGACCCGAGACCACGATGATCGACAGCTCGTCGCGGTTGTTCACGCGCGACGCCGTGACGAAGTAGTCGGGAAGGGTGCCCGATACCGAGCACGCGACCTCGCCGACACCCTCGGGCCAGAGGTTGACGCCGCGCAGCTTGACCATGTTGTCGCCGCGACCTGCGAACGGACCGATCTTGCGCAGCCATGACCCACACCCACACTGCCCTTTCGGATACAGGTAGGACAGGTCGAGGATGTTGTAGCGGAACTGCGCCGTGCCGGTCTTGTAGAGCTCGGTCACGCACAATGAGCCGAGCGACCCGTCGGGCAGCGGCTCACCGGTCTCGACATCGACCACCTGAACGATGAACCCGTCTTCGTAGATGTGCAAGCCGTCGTGCATCTCGCACTCGCTGGCGACCCATTGCACTTCGTGGAAGCCGTAGCTGCGGTAGTAGGGCGCACCGAACGTGGACGACAACAGGTCGGCGTCGCCGATGTTGGGTAGCGCGCGGATCTTGAGGTCCTTCTCGGGGTCATACCCCAGGGAGCGTGCGACCTCGGCGATGCGGAACAGGTAGTCGCCCGTGGTGAGGATGGCCGTCGCGCCGTATTGGATGGCGAGCTCGACCTGCTTCTCCGTACTGGTTACATTGCCCGTGCTGGTGGTGAGCACGACGCAGTTGAGCCAGCTGTAGAGCGCCTCGTCGAAGCACATCGCACCGTTGTGCGTGCTGTACGCCCACGAATTGAGGACTACGTCGCCGGGGCGGATGCCGAGTTGGTAGAGCGCGCGCGCGGTGAACACCGCGCCCGCCATGCGATCCCACGCGGTGTAGAAGGTGGGCCGGGACTTCCCCGTGGTGCCACCCGACATGTACACGCGCATCGGCTCGCGCGTGGCGAGCGCCGGCGTGACGCCCTGGTAGTCGCCGTAGGGCGGGTTGTTGTCGATCGAGATGCGGATGTCGTCGACGGTGTACGACGGGCACTTCCACAAATCGTCGAGCGTCTTCAGGTGACTCGGGTGGAACCCGGCCGCGTCCCAGCGATTGCGATGGAACGGGATCTCGTAGGCGCGCCACGCGCGGTCGATGAGGCGAGCCAACTGCTTGCGCTCGATGGTCTCGCGATCTTCGAAGTAGGCCGTCTCGAAGTACTCGGGCGGCGGCGGGTACATGCGCTCGATCGCCGCGAAGTCGATCGCTTCGTGCGGTCGTCGAATCCCCTGAGCCATTGCGTCCCCGTTCCTGTGAGTTCGTTGCGTGGTCGGACAAGTGTCGGTCAATCGTCGGCCGGCTGCCAGCCGACCAACGTGACGGGCGCACCCTCGCGCACGTCGATGTCGTCGAAGAACACCTGCACCCGCAGGCCGACCTGCGGCGGGTCGGCGTGGTGCCAGGTGCCGGGCATCACGATGTCGGCCTGCTCGTCGATGCTGACGAACACCGTGAAGTAGGGCGCTTCGAAGCCGGGCAAGAAGGCGTGGTGGGTGCGGATGCAGCTGATCACGGTGCCACGACCCGCCGCTGGCTGCCAGGTCCAGGTGAACGATCCGCAACCACTGCACATCGCGCGCGGTGGCCAGCGCCAGGTACCGCAGTCGTCGCAGCGTTGCTGCACGAACTCGTGACGCGCCAAAGCGGCCCACCACAGGACAGAGTCGCGATCGGGGTACGGAATCAATCGCTCGACGTCGCTCATGACTGTTCCCCCTTGCGCAAGATGAGTGCTGATGACGACCCGGCGACGTAGCCGCTCTGGCCGGTGGACAGCGCAACCTCGGCCCCTGCGACCTGGCGGGCACCAGCGTTGCCGCGCAGCTGCTCGACCGCCTCGGCGATGTGGTTGATGCCGTGCACGTACCCCGCGGAGAGGTGCCCACCGTGCGGGTTGAATGGGAACGTGCCCTCGGCGACGAACGCGCCCGCTTCGCCCTTGGCGCAGAAGCCGTAGTCCTCGAGCTGCACCAGCACGAGCGGCGTGAACGCGTCGTAGATGCAGCCGACGTCGATGTCTTCGGGGCCGGCCCCCGCCATCGCGTAGAGCCGCTTCGACATGGCCGCCGCTGCGCTGGTGGTGAGGTCCTCGCGGTGGTTGGAGTACAACGTGTGGCCGCCGCCCCATGCTGCACCCGACACGAGTACGGGAGTGTGCTTGAGGTCGCGGGCTCGCTCCGCGCTGGTGACCACGACCGCGATGGCGGCGTCGGTCTCGAGGCAGCAGTCGAACAAGCACAGTGGCTCGACGATCCAACGCGACGACAGGTAGTCGTCCATGGTGATCGGGGTGCGCATCATGGCGCGTTCGTTCCGTGACGCGTTGTCGCGCTGTCGGATCGCGACGCGGCCGAAGTCTTCGCGCGTCGCGCCATATTTCGCCATGTACGCGCTGGCCATGGACGCGAACTGTTGCGGCGGTGTCGCGTAGCCGTAGGGGGTCTGATATTGGAACTCGACCACATCAGGAGGCGGCCGGCCCGTGCCACCCATCCGGTATTCGCTGCGCGCGTTGATGGCCCGCCAGCACACGACGTAGTCGGCGACCCCGGTGGCCACCGCCATGGCGGCCTGGCCGACCACGGTGTGCGACGCACTGCCGCCGCCGAACTGGTCGACGTAGAACTTTGGATCGACCATGCCCAGCGCGTTGAGCACCACCGCGCCTTGGACGGAGTCGCCGACCCGGTGTGTGGCCACGCCGTCGAGTTGCTTGAACGAGATCCCGGCGTCGTCACACGCGGCGTGGATGGCCTGCAAGGCCAGCGCGAGCGTGGATACGCCCGAGTTCTTCATGAAGTCGGTGTAGCCGACGCCCACGATCGCCGCGCGATCGCGTAAGGGATGAGCACTCACCGAGGGAGCTCAGACCCCGTAGACGCGGGCGGCGTTGCCGGACAAGATCTTCTCGACCGCGACCGGGTCGACGCCCTGGCTGAGCTTCTCGATGTGGGTACGTGAGTTCGGCCACAACGTGACCGAGTGCGGATAGTCGCTCGAGTACATGGCGGTGTCGGCGAGATACGGGAACTTCTCGATGAGGCCGAAACCGACGTAGTCGTCGAGCACGGTGACGAACAGGTTGCGGCCCAGGTGATCGGTGGGGCGCATCTGGGTGCCGACCGACTTCTCATCGACGAACGCGGAACGGATGTCGAAGTTCTGCTCCATGGTCTGGGCCCAGAACGGCAACCAACCGAAGTTGACTTCGGCGCCGACGAACTTGAGCTCAGGGTGCCGGGCGAAGACGCCACTCATCACCATGTAGGTGAACGGCTTGATCGCAGCGAAGAAGCGGTACACCGTTCCGGCCGTGGTGATTTGCTGGTTGATCACCTCGTCGAAATCTGCGTCTTGTGGTTTGCCGCCGAACGTGCGGTGGAACGTGAGCGGAATACCGGTCTCGGCGGCACGGGCGTACAACGGATCGAAGTAGGGAGAGTTGTAGGGCTGCACCGGAAAGCCCGGGACGAACATGGCCTTTGCGCCGAGCGCCTGGCACCGTTCGAACTCCGCGACGCAAACGTCCATGCCGTCGTCGACCGGGAGCATCGGTAGGCCCACGATGCGGCCAGCCGCATCGCCGGCGAATTCCTGCAGCATCCAGTCGTTGTAGGAGCGCATGCACGCGAGCGCGAGATCGCGGTCGGGATCGACGTAGGTGAAGATCGCGCTCGACGGGTACACCACGGACACGTCGATGCCGTCCATGTCCATGTCGGCCAGGTGGGCCGCGCCGTTGTAGTTGCCCGGCATGATCTCGTCGAAGCGGAGCCCCGAGATCTTGAGGTTGCCGGCGGCCTGGCCGGCCGTGGCCTCGATGCCGAACGTTCGCTTCGGGGGCGCGCCGTCGAAGCTCCAGCCGTCGCCACCGTCGAGGCCCCGCACCATCTTGGGCGTGCGATCGAGGAAAGCGGCCGGCACGTTCTCGAAGACGTGTGGTGGCTCGCAGATGTGGCAGTCGGCCGAGATGATGCGCGTCGTGCCGGATGGCGTCGTGATGGTCATGGTGAGTTACCTCCGAACCATCAACCTACGTCGAACTAGCGTATGAATCAACTGTTCGAAACGCGTGTCCGCAGCGCGCCGGTGTGGTGAAATGCATGCGGGGGTCCCACAACATGCGGCGTATGCCTGACCATTGGCGCGTGTTCACCGTGGTCACGGCATCTGTCGCGATGGCCTCGATGGACGGCGGCATGATCCCGCTCGTCTTCAGCGACATCCGGCGCGAGTTCTCCGACACGCCCCAGACCACGCTGGCATGGGTGTTCACGGCCTACTCGATTGGTCTGGCGAGCTTCGTCGTCGCATCCGGGCGCCTCGCCGACCGCACCGGCCGCCGCCGCATGTTCATCATCGGTACGGCGCTGTTCGTGCTGGGCTCGGGGCTGTGCGCGATCGCGCCGTCACCCGCGCTGCTCATCGCAGCACGACTGGTTCAGGGTTCCGGCCACGCCATCTTCACGCCCGCGTCGCTCGGGCTCATCCTCGTCGCGTGGCCCGAGGACCGGCGCACCGCCGCCATCGCCGCGTGGATCACCGTGGGCGGGATCGCCTCGGGCATCGGGCCCACGCTCGGCGCAGTGATCGTGCAGAACTGGAGTTGGCGCGTCGCGTTCGGGGTCAACGTGATGATCGGCGTGCCGACGCTATGGCGCGCATTCCGCCTCGAGGTCGACACCGAGAAGCGCGCCGACGCACTGCTGCCCGATCCATTGGGCATCGTGCTGCTGTCGGGCTCGCTCGCGTTCCTCGCGCTGACGATCGTGCAGGGTCGCACGTGGGGATGGACCGATCCGAAGATTCTTGGTTCGGCGACACTCGCGGTGGTGCTCACCGTGCTGTTTGCCCTCCGGTCGAAGGGTCACCCGGCGCCCGTGCTCGACGTGAACCTGCTGCGCGGCCGCACCTATCGGCTGTCGCTGGTGGTCTCGATGCTCGTGACCGGTCCGATGAACGCCAACCTCGTGATGCAGCCCCGGTTCTTGGAAGACGCGTGGCACTACACGAAGCTGCACGCCGGCATTGCGGTGTCGCCGCTGCCGGTGCTGGCCGGGCTCGCCGCGCCCATCGCCAGCCGATACGCCGACCGCTACGGGCATCGCAATGCGATCCTGCTCGGCACGGCGATGACGTCGATCGGCTTGCTCAGCTACGGGCTCCTGCCGGGTTCGGTGCCCCACTACTGGACGAATTTCTTCCCCGGCGTAGCCCTGGCTGGCATAGGTACCTGGGGGTTCGCGATCAGCATGATCAACGCCGCGGCAGTGACCGACATGTCGTCCGAGAACTTCGGCGTCGGCGTTGCCATCCTGCAGACCTTCCGCCAGATCGGCGGCATGCTCGGCACCGCGATGTTCTTCGGCATGTACGGCAACGCGGCGCCGGAAGACGCGCTCAGCACCCTGAAGCACATCTGGCTGTTTTTCTCGATCCCCCCGGTGCTCGCTCTGCTGCTGGCGTTCCGTTATTCGAAGGGCCTCGGCGTGCGCACCGTGAGCACCGCGCCCCCTTCGTCGGCGGGCGCGTCCGCGGCACCCGCACCGACCTGACCCGCCGGTTAGAGCGCTTGGTGGAGGGCGGCGGCGATCTCGGCGAAGGCTTTCTCGGCCGGGGGTAGTGCGGCGGAGAAGGCGAGCAGGCTGTGGATCATGCCGGGATAGAGCGAGTAGGTGGTGGGAACCCCGGCTGTGGCGAGCGCGGCGGCGTATGCCGCGCCTTCGTCGCACAGCGGGTCGTACTCGGGCGAGATGATCAGCGCCGGCGCCAGGCCCGCGAGCGACGCGGCGCGGTTGGGCGACGCATAAGGATTCGCGGTGTCGGCCGGAGATGAGAGGTACTGGTCCCAACACCACTTCACCTCGGCGCTCGACAGGTTGAGCTCGCGACCGAAGCGCTTGTGGCTCGCGGTGTCGCATGCCGCGTCGATGACCGGGTAGGCGAGGATCTGTAGCTTCAGCGTGGGGCCGCCTCGATCGCGGGTCATCTGCGCGACCGCTGCGGCGAGGTTGCCGCCAGCGCTGTCGCCGAAGATCGCAACACGGTCGGGGTCGCCACCGATGTCGGCTGCGTTCGCGTGCGCCCACAGCAACGCGGCGTAGCAGTCCTCGACGGGAACCGGGAACCGGAACTCGGGCGCACGGCGATAGTCAGTGGCGACGACCACGCAACCGCTGTCGTTCGCGATGCGGCGACAGGTGCCGTCGTGCGAGTCGAGATCGCAGAGCACCCACCCGCCGCCGTGGAGAAACACCACGACCGGAGCGGCCTCGTTGGCCGTCGGCCGGTACACGCGCACCGCGATCTCGCCGCTGTCGACCGCGATCGTGTGGTCGGCGACGTGGTGGATCGGTTCGGGCTCGGCGACGGGCATACCGGCCATGGCCGCGGCGACCGCGACGCGTGCTTCGTTGCCGTCCTTCGCCTCGTCGAGGCGCGGGAACACCGCGTCCATCACGTCGATCAGTGCTTTAGCCGCGGGGTCGAGAGCCATGGCGCCCATCATGGTCGACCCGAACCCGCCCTGCTTCCCGCTGCCGCCGGCCGCTCCTCCCCGAAATTTGGCGGCTTGCGTACTTCCGGGTGTCCCCGCTACCAAATTTCGAGAAGCGGTGAGCTGGTTCGCCGGTACAGTCCGACGCTGGGGCTGCGAGCGGCGGCCGGGGACTGATGAGTAGGGGGACGAATGCGAGCGTGCATCGTGCACGACCACGCCGACGGGGCGAAGGTCGAAGACGTCGAGATCGACGAACCGCGTGCCGGCGAGGTGGTCGTGAAGATCGCCGCGTCCGGGCTGTGCGGATCCGACATGCACGTGCTGCACGGCCGCAGCGTGGTCGCGAAGTATCCGATGGTGCTCGGCCACGAGGGTGCCGGCGTGATCGAGGCCGTCGGCCCAGGGGTCACGAACGTCGCGCCCGGCGACCATGTCGTCATCGCGCTCTACGGTCCTTGCGGTGCGTGCCATGCGTGCCTCACGGGCGACATCGCGCACTGCAATGGGGCAGATCGCATGGCCAATATTTTCGGCACCATGGGTGATGGCACGACGCGGTTGCGCCAAGGCGACGCGGTGGTCTACCCGATGATCGGGTGCGGTTCGCTCGCCGAGTACGCAGTGGTGCGCTCGGCGATGGTGGTGCCCATAGCGGATGACGTTGCGCTCGACACGATCTGCCTCGCCGGATGTGGTGTCACCACCGGCCTCGGCGCGGTGTTCAACGCGGCGCGCGTCGCACCCGGCGACACAGTCGCCGTGGTCGGTTGTGGTGGTGTTGGTCTGAACGTCGTACAGGGCGCGCGTTTGGCTGGCGCGAAGACGATCATCGCGATCGACACGAACCCGACGAAGCTCGAGATCGCGGGTCGCGTCGGCGCGACGCACACGATCGACGCGAGCACCGTCGAGATGGCTGACGGGCTGAAGGCCATTGTGCCCGGCGGCGTCGACTTCGCGTTCGAGGTCGTCGGTTCACCCACACTCGTCGCCGCCGCTTTCGAACTGGTGCGTCCGGGGGGCACCTGCGTCATGGTCGGCTCGCCGCCCACGGGCAGCACCATCCCTATCGATGGTCGTTCGCTGTTCGCTGATCGCCGGCTCATCGGAACGACGGGCGGCAACAATGTGCCGCACCGCGACATTCCGCGCATCGTCGACCTGTACCGCAGTGGGCGCCTCGACCTCGACACGCTGGTCACCCAGCGCCTACCTCTCGATCGCGTGCACGAGGCCATTGCCGCGGCCGAGGGGGGCACTGTCGCGCGGAGCGTCATCGTCTTCTGATCGTCGTCGGGATTCAGCCTCGTGTCTCAAGTGCCGGCGGGCCGGGCATAGGGCGGCACCTGGATTACGTCGTAAACTCTGGCCATGAAACGTCCTTCGGCCCGAGAGCAAATGATCCTCGTCGCAGAACGACTCATCGCCGAACGAGGCATCGACGCCGTGTCCCTGCGCGAGATCGGTGCCGCAGCCGGGCAGCGCAACAACTCGGCCGCGCAATACCACTTCGGTACCAAGGAAGGCCTTGTCGCGGCCATCTACGAGTACCGCATGCGCTCGATGAACGAGCAGCGACTCGCAGCGCTCGCGGTGCTCGAACTCACGGGTGATCACGCCGAGCTCGTGGCGCTCGTCGACGTACTCGTGACGCCGCTCATCGACGTCATCACACCAGGGGAGAGCTGGTACGCCCGCTTCCTCGCACAACTGTCGGCCCGCGGCACGTGGGCGGGGTGCTATCCCGCACCCCCGCGCTCGCTCCAGGACGGCGTGTGGCAGGCCCGGGGCCGACTCAAGGTGTTGCTGGCCGATGTGCCCGAAGCGGTCCTCTCGGCCCGACTTCGGCTGGCGTTCGGGCTCATCCTCGCGGTGGCCGAGGATGTCGAACGTGGGTTCCTCCCCGACAGCCACGTTGCCGCCTCGGTGGCCGCCGACGCGATCGTTGCCATGCTTGTCGGCCCGGTGTCGGCCCGCGCGTCAGCCGACGTGCGGGCCGGAAGTGCGCCTGTCGGCCTAATCTGATCTAGTCGCGTAGCTGCTCGTTCAGGGCTCGACGGCACGGGAGAGCCGGGAAGTCTGGTCGGCGCCTCGTTTGCCGACCTCCGAAAGGGCTTCGTGACCACCTCTCCCACGCGCCGTACCTCGCACACGCGTCGACCTCGTGCCCTCGGCGCCTTGGCCGACTTTCTGCGCAATGAATCTGCGGGCGGCATCGTGCTCGTCGCGGTCGTCGTGGTCGCACTGCTGTGGGCGAACTCGCCCGCCGACTCGAGCTACATCGACTTCACCCATGGCCACGGTTGGGCCGAGCTCCACACGTGGGTGAACGAGGGTTTGATGACGATCTTCTTCCTGGTCGTCGGGCTCGAGATAAAGCGCGAGCTCGTGCTCGGGGAGTTGCGAGAACCCCGCAGCGCGGCGCTCCCCGCGATCGCCGCGATCGGCGGGATGGTGGTACCCGCACTCGTGTACTTCGCACTCACCGCCGGCACTCCCACGGCGCACGGTTGGGGCATTCCGATGGCCACCGACATCGCCATGGCCGTCGGGATCACGGCACTGCTCGGATCGCGCGTGCCCGCACCGTTGAAGCTCTTCCTGCTCGCGCTCGCCATCGTCGACGACCTCGGCGCGATCGTGGTGATCGCGATCTTCTACTCCGACAGCGTCGCGCCCGGCGCGCTCCTGGGCGGGTTCGTCCTGGTCGGTGCGCTCATTGCGCTGCGGTTGGCCAAGGTGCACACGTTGTGGCCCTACGTCGCGTTGAGCATGGGGATCTGGTGGGCGCTGTTCGAGGCCGGAGTGCACCCAACGCTCGCCGGCGTATGCCTCGCGTTCGTGCTGCCCGCGGCGCGACTCGAGCGCGCAGAGCAAGCGCTGCATCCCATCTCGAGCTTCCTCATCGTGCCGGCGTTCGCGCTCGTGAACGCCGGTGTCTCGCTCGGCGTCGGCCCGACGCGAACCTCATGGGCGGTCGTCGCCGGACTCGTCCTGGGCAAGCCGCTCGGCGTCATCGGGGCATGCGCGCTCGCCGTGCGCATGCGTTTGGCGACGCGTCCGCCGGGCACGACGTGGCGACAACTCGTCGGCGTGGCCTCGCTCGCCGGGATCGGTTTCACCGTGTCGATCTTCGTGAGCCAGCTCGCGTTCGCAGGCGGCACCTCAGGGCCGGCGATCAATCTCGATACAGATGCGGCCAAGCTCGGCGTCCTGGTCGGCAGTGTGCTCGCCGCGTGTATCGGCGCCGCGCTGCTGGTGACCTCGACGACGAAGGACGATCAGCCGACGATCGACGCTCAGGTCGTGTAGTCCGCGTTGATCGAGATGTACTCGCGCGAGAGATCGCAGCCGTACACGACCCACTCACCGGGGCCGTGGCCCACGGTGACGTGCACCGGGACGTGGTCGTGCTTCATGATCGATGAGAGTTGGTCGAGATCGGCCTCGTCGAGGGGTGTGGGGTACACCTCCATGGATCCGAATCGGATGATGGTGGACTCGGGGCCGAGGTTTGGGTCGTACACCTTGCCCACGGCCATGGCGATGCGACCCCAGTTCGGGTCGGCGCCGTGGATTGCGGTTTTCACCAACGGCGAGTTGACGATGGACTTGGCCACGCGCTTGGCCTGCGCATCGTCGAGCGCGCCGTCGACGCGCACCTCGATCAGCTTCGTGGCACCTTCGCCGTCTCGGGCGATCTGCTTGGTGAGATCGAGGCACACCACCGACAGCGCTGTCTCGAAGGTCTCGAGGTCGACCGGCCCCGCAGCACCGCTCGCGAAGATCACCGCGGAGTCGGACGTGGACGTGTCGCTGTCGATGGAAAGCGAGTTGAACGTGCGCTCGATCACGCGACGAAAGATGGTGTCGAGATCGGGCTGTGCGATCTCGGCGTCGGTGAAGATCCAGGTGAGCAACGTGGCCATGTCGGGCTCGATCATGCCGACGCCCTTCGCGATGCCGGCGACGGTGGCATCGCCGGCGCTGCGCCGAGAGGTCTTGTGCACGGTGTCGGTGGTCATCATGGCCTTGGCCACCTGTGCGAGCGTGGCATTCATACTGGATGCGTCGAGGAGATCGATGCCCTCGGTCATGCGGTCCATCGGGTACTGGCGTCCGATGACTCCGGTGGAGCCGATGAGGAGCTCGTCGGACCTCATGCCGAGCTTCGCCGCGACCTGGGCCAGCACGGCGCGTGCGTTCGCATCGCCTTGGGCGCCTGACGCAACGTTTGAGTTCTTCGAGATGGTGACCACACCACGCGCCTTGCCCACTGCGACGTGTTCACGGCTGATGAGAACGCTGCAACCGGCGAAACGACTCTGGGTGAACATGGCCGAGCATCGGGTGCCCGGGTCGCCGATGACCACGGAGAAGTCGAGGGTGGTGTCCTTCACGCCGATGTTCGCCGCATACGCGCGAAATCCGTTGGGCCAGGTGTTCGACATGGGCGCAGCGTAGCGACCGTCACACGGCGATCCCGACGCATTGCCCGGTGACCGGCCCCCTTGATGGGGCACCTACGCTGAGCGCGTGCGTGGGTCGGCTGGTGTCGCGTTCGTCAGGAGGCCGGTGCTCGTCGCGGCCTTCTTCGTGGCGCTATGCGTTGCCGCCGCGTGTGCCCGCGCCGGCGAGGCCCCCATGCCCGTAGGGGCCGATGCGAACGACCCGGTTCTGATGAGCGGTCGGGCCATATGGATCAACCGGTGTGCGCGCTGTCACGCGCCCAACGGCTCCGGCGGCGCGGGGCCGCGTCTCGCTGGCAAGGTGACCAATGCGTATCCCGATGCTTCGGCCGAGATCGCGGTAGTGCGCAACGGCAAGGGATCGGGCATGCCCGCGTGGAAGAGCGTGCTCAGCGAGGCCGACATCGCGGCCGTTGTGGACTACACGCGCCGCGTGCTCTGACGCGGCATCCGGTGACAGTGATCAGTAGGAGCGGGGCAGGCCGAGCAGTCGCTCGCCGATGCGGTTGCGCACCATCTCGTTGTTGAGCGGCGCGAAGCTCCACAGGCGCACGTCGCGGAACCATCGTTGCATCGGGAGCTCGCGGCTGAAGCCGAAGCCGCCCATCAGTTGCATGCCCGACAAGGTGATGTGCTGCGCGGCCTCGGAAGCGACGAGCTTGGCCATCTGCGCGAGCAGTTCGGCATTTCCGCCCGCCACCTCTATGGCCGCGGCGCGCGAGGCCAGGCTTCGTGCAGCCTCGAGACGGACCGCACCATCGGCGAGCCAGTGCTGGGGCACCTGGAACGCGCCGATGACCTTGCCGAACACTTCGCGCTGGTTGGCGTAGTTGGCCGCGTACTCGAGCGCGCCGCGGCCCACCCCGATGCATGCCGCTGCGGCGTTGAGACCTTCGCGGTTGAGCGTCGCGAACGCCTGCCGAAAGCCGGCGTGCTCGACCCCGATGAGCGCGTCGTGACCGACGTGTACGTCGTCGAACGACACCTCGCACGTGGACATGCCGTGGATGCCCAACGTGTCGATCTCGCGGACCGTGACTCCAGTGGCCGCAGTGGGCACCAGGAACATCGTGACCCCATCGATCGATGAGCGCTCGGGCTCGCGTGTGCGGGCGATGACGATGAGCCACTCGGCGCGCGTCGCTCCGGAGGTCCACAGCTTCGTGCCGTTGATGCGCCAGCCGGAGTCGATCTTGGTGGCGCGCGTCTTCATGGCCCGCGCCACGTCGGTGCCACCGTCGGGCTCTGACATCGAGAACGAGACCTTGGTCTCGCCGCGCACCAGCTGCTCGAGCACGACGTGCTGCTGGGGGGTCGACGCATACCCGCGCAGTACCTGGATGATCATGAACTGCACGATGAGGAAGGCCGCCATCGACGTGGGGCCTGCGGCGAGCTCCTCGATCACGACGAGCTGGTCGCGGAGGTCACCGATCCCGCCTACGTCTTCGGGTGCGTCGATGGCGAGGACGCCCATCGCCGCGAGCTGTTCGTAGAGCGCGTCATCGAACTGCTCGGCATCATCGAGCGCCTGCGTGTGGGCGTGGGGCGAGAAGTCTCGTACGAGCGTCCGCACGGTGTCGCGAAGCTGGCGGCGTTCGGGCGATTCGGCGAGCGGGTCGAGCGGGTCGAACGTCGACAGGTCCATCGCCGGACACTAGGAGAAGCTGGGGATCGCCGCCCGTGGTGTGGCCCCGAGTACCGCGGCGCGCAGGAGCGTCAGCAGTTCAGCGACCGCCCGGCCTCGATTTTCGAGCCAAAGCGAGTCGGTGACGTTCAGCGCGATCGCGATGTCGTCGGTGTCGCTGTACGCGAGCTGCGTGGTGCCGCCGGTGTGGCCGATCCACTGCCAGTGCTCCCGGCCTGAGTCGTCGATGGTGCACGGGCAGTAGCCATAGACCGCAGGGCCGAGCCCCGTCGACGTGTCGATCTGGTGCATGGCGGCGAGTCCGACGACATCGATCACCGTGTGGTCGCGGTAGAGCGCGATGCCCCAGCGGAGCAGGTCCGCAGTGTCGGTGACGATTCCGCTCGTGGCGAAGTTGGGTGCCAATGCCGACGGCGGGCTGTGCGTGGTGCTCCGAAGGTCGACCGGTTCGAAGAGCTGCTGTTCCAGCAGTGCGTCGTAGCCGAGGCCGGTGACCTCTTCGACGAGGAAGCCCAACACCAAGAAGTTGGTGCTCGAATAGGCGGACTTGGTGCCCGGCGCGAACTGCAAGGGCTCGAGCAGCGCGGCGGCCAGTGCTTTATCCGGCGTATCGATGGCATCCGGCGCGGCGGCGTAGGCGCGCGTGTCTCGATACGGCACGAGTCCGGTTCGGTGGGTCAGGAGCTGTCGGACGGTGATACCCGCGGCGTACGGGAAGTCGGGCACCCGCACGAGTCGGGGGAGTGGCGCATCGAGGTCGATGCGGCCTTCTGCCGCGAGCTGGAAGACCAACGTTCCTGTGAACGTCTTGGTGATGCTCGTGATGTCGAAGCGATCATCGACATCCACGGCGGCGCCGGTGACGGGATCGGCGCCGCTCGCGCCCCGCCACGACAAACTGCCCGGCTGGACGACTCCGACAGCGATCCCGGGCACGTTCCAGCGGGCCCGCCATTCGTCGACAGTCCTTTGGATCGCAGTGGCGAGCGCATCATCGGCCTCCGGGGCGAGCGGGGCGGCGGGCGCGATCGTGGCGGCCGGTGCGACCACTGCGGCGCGTCGCTCGCTCGTCGTGGACGCGGGCGCGGATGTGCTCGGGGCACGTTCGAACTCGGGGCGCGGCGGCGCTTGTGAGGGGACGGGTGGCTTCTTCGCGACCCTGGATGCGACGACTCCGCCGTCGACTGCGCCGCCGACTGCGCCGTCGGCGGCCGCGGCCGCTTCGCCGCTCATCGGCTGCGTCATGAACGCGCATCCGCCCAACAACAGCACACCGGCGAGCGAGGGCACGCCGACGAATCGGTACACCGATCGGCGATGGGCGGCGAACGGCGCACGATCACCCGGCGAGTCACCCGACGCGACGAGCAACGGGCAGACGAGTAAACGTCGTCGCGCGGCGAGGTCTTCGACCCACCCGAACGCGACGACGAAGACCATCGTGATGCTCACCATGCCGGCGATCATCGCGGCGGCGTAGACCCCCGGGGGCCGGTCGTCGCCGGACGCGAGCACCTGATAGGTGAGGATGACGGCCGTCGAGTGCCACAGGTAGATCGTCATCGTGCGCAACGAGATCCAGCCGACGATGGCTCGACCGGCCGAGGTCATCGCCACCGCAGTGATCGGCGCCCGACACGCGAGGAACAAGCACAGCCACGCGGTGCCGACGAAGAGGTGGGCCGGATGCGAGTTGTTCACCACGTGCAACGGAACCGGCTGGGTCAGGATCCACGCCGTGGACGCGATGCCCGCCAGCGCGGCGCCGCCGAACCAACCGCTGGGGCGGAGATGCGCGAAGCGGCCGTCTCGGTGCGCGAAGCCCGCCATGAGGAAGATGCTGTAAAGCGCAAGATCGCCGATCTGCCAGAGCAACTCTGGTGCCGCGTGGATGGTCACGGCAGGGTTGCGCGTCAGCACGTCCAATGCGAACACCGCCATGACCGGTGGGACGAACACGACGAGGCCGAAGCGCCGGAGCGCGCTACGGAGCAACGGGCTCAGCAGGAACAGCCAGAATGTGGCGCGTATGTACCAGAGCGGCTGGGACATCCAACCGCCCTCCCATGCCGAACCCTGTGGATCCCCGAGCGGCACGATCCAAAAGATGATGCTTCTCCACGGCACTGCGGTGCGCGGCGACGGATCGAGCAGCCATGCCACCCGCATCGCGACGAACGCGACCGCCGCGAACGCCCAAAGGGGTAGGAGGATCCGCCGCGCCCGGTCGGCGAGCACGCGGGGCCACGGCCGGCGGTCGAGCGACTTCGCGAGCAGCGACCCGGCGACGAAGAACATCGTGGGCACCGCAGCGATCACGTAGGTGAGCACCGGATCGCCGAACGTGTGCCAGAGCATGACCCGCAGGAGCGCGATGGTGCGTATGGCGTCGAGGAACGGATCTCGTGCCGCACCCGACAACGGGCTCGGGTTCGCCGCAAGGCCGCAACGAATCGTCGGGGTGGTCTTCATGGCCTAGTGATCGGCACGAAGAGGTCGAAAACCAAGTGATCGATGTCGCAGAATCTGAGGGCCTTTTGCCTCATGTATGTGCGTGTCAGTTCGTGGTCATCTACGGTTCGTGCCCGTGCGACATCCGACACATCACTGGTGGGCAGGAGCCGCCGCCGCCCTGCTGCTCGCGGCCTGCGCCCAGGCGTCGGCCGCGACACCGCCCACCGATGTAGCGGGAGGGCACCTCGAGCGCTCCGATCAGGTACTTTCCGACGTCGACCCCACGGCTTCGTGGCTTGCGCCCGAGATGTCCGGCGTTCCGGGCGCCGGGGCGGTCACGCTCGTCGTGGCCGCGAACGCCCCGGTCCCCACGACCGCCGTGGCGGCGCCGACCATGCGGCCGGCCGGGGAGCGGACCGTGACCACGCTGGTCGGCGGCGTCGATCGTCGGTGGATGCTGGTGGTCCCGCCCAACACGACGGAGCAGCAGCGATTGCCGCTGCTCATCGTGCTCCACGGCGTGGGAGGCAAAGGCCCCGCGATGCAGCGGCTCGGTTTCGACAAGCTCGCCGCGCCGGCCGGCTACATCGTGGCGTACCCCGATGCATTCGGTGGTAGTTGGAACGACGGCCGTCCGGGCATGGAGCCGCTGGTCGGCAGCCCCGTCGACGACGTTGCGTTTCTTCGCGAGCTGATCTCGCGCTCGGTCGCCGAGGCGGGCGCCGACCCGACCCGCATCGCGATCGCCGGGTTCTCGAACGGTGCGCTCATGGCCTCGCGGGCTGCATGCGACATGACCGACCAGCTCGCCTCGGTGGTTCTCGTCTCGGGCGCGGGCCCGCGTGACATGACCCAGCGGTGCAAGCCCAGCCGGCCGCTGCCGATAATGGTGGTGTTCGGCACCGCCGACACCGTCGTCCCCTACGAGGGCGGACAGGTCGCGAACAGCGGCGGCAAGTCGCGCGGCCAGGTCGCGCCGGTACGTGAAATGCTCGACATATGGCGGGGGGTCAACGGCTGCACCAACAGCGAGTCGGTGCCCATCGCCGCTTCGTCACCCGCCGTCACCGCGGTGCGCGGCACCGGTTGTCGAGCCGATGTCGTGCACTTCAAGGTCACCGGCGGTGGCCACGACTGGGTGAGCAACACCTGGTTCGACACCACCACCGAGGCCTGGCGGTTCGTGTCGACGCACCTTTGATCCCCGAGCACCACGGTCACTCGAGGGGCCCGACCCGAGGTCAGCGGTAGTTGCCGGTGTGGCCGAGCGAGTAGCGCCCCGGTTGCGGGTACACGGCCAAACCGTGCGGGCCTTGGCCTACGGGGATCTTTGCCAGCAGCGTCCAGTTCACCACGTCGATCGCATAGACGACGTTGTTGGTGCGGCCCGACAACCAGAGCACCTTGCCGTCAGCGGAGACGCCACCCATGTCGGGTGAGCCGCCCCCGGGGATCTTCCAGCGCTTCACGATGGTGTGCGTTGCGACGTCGTAGACGCTGATCGAGCCGGCGTTGCGGTTCGAGATGTACATCTGGCTCGCGTCACGACTGGGGTAGATGCCGTGCGGTCCGGCGTCGCTCTCGAGGAAGTTCATCACCGTGAACTTCTCCCCGTCGATCTCCCAGATGCCGTTGGCCGCCATGTCGGCCACGAGGAACCGGGAACCGTCGGGCGCGAGCCGGACATCCTGGGGTTGGGACGAGTTGGCCTCGAGGTTCAGCGTGGCGACGACCTGCATCGTGATCAGATCGAACTTGATGAGCTGACCGGAGAACTCGCAGCTCGCGATGAAGTAGGTGCCGTCGGGGGAGAAGTCGACGTGGTTGACGCCGCGACACGGAACCTTGACCTTCTGCACGATGTCGAGCAAAGGCGTTTTCGGATCGCGGAACGTGATCGTGTTGTTGCGCTCTTCCATGATCATCATGTACTTGCCGTCGGGTGTGTAATAGAGGTTGTACGGCGCCTCGACCGGGATGTTCTTGCCCGGCTTGCCCGTGGTGGGGTCGATCGGGGTCAGCGTGTTGCCTGCGTTGTTGTTCACCCACAGCGTTTTGAGGTCATAGGACGGCACGACGTGCTGGGCGATGGCACCGGTGGGGAACTTGTCGATCACCTTGTAGGTCGTGGGATCGATCACCCACACGTCGGCCGAGTCGTTGTGCGGGACGTACACGAGGTTCTTGGCGTTCTTCACCGCATCGGAGAGGCCCGACAGCGCGTTCGCGTAGATGTTCTTGGGGTCGGTGTTCACGGGCATCCCGGCGAGTGGCTGACGGCCCGGAAACGTGAACGGCATCGTGGTACTAGTGGCCGGCCCGGAGACGGTGGTCTGGGATGCCTTCGCCGTGGTGGCGACCGACGGCGTGGTCGTGGACGGGGTGGGGCTGGAGGCGGTCTGGTTGGTGCCGCCACTGTCGTCGCTGCAGCTGGCGAGCAGAAGGAGGAACACCACTGCCAGAGCCGCAGCCGCGCGGGAAGGGGAAGTCGATCTGCGAGCGTGCATGGCGGGCAACCGTACTCGCGTCGAATGCTCCGGCTACTCAGGCGGAGCGACGAAATCGATGAGTTGCTCGACCGCGCCGATGAGTTCGGGCTCGAGGTCCGCGTAGGACTGGACCTTGCCCAACAGGTGCTTCCAGAAGGCCGCGGTGGAGTCGCGCCAACCGATGGCCTCGCACACGCCTTCCTTCCACGGTTGGCCCTTCGGGACAGCCGGCCACATCGTGATCCCGACCACTGACGGCTTCACCGCCTGCCAGATGTCGATGTAGGGGTGGCCGGTGATGAGCACGTCGGGATGATCGATGCGCGACGCGACGCGCCGCTCCTTGGTGCCGTCCACGAGATGGTCGAGCAGGACGCCGAGCCGGCGGCGCGGTCCGGGCCCGAACTGGCGCACCACCGCCTCGAGGTCGTCCATTCCTCCGAGATGCTCGACGACCACGCCCTCGACTCGAAGGTCGTCACCCCAGACCTTCTCGACGAGCTCGGCGTCATGGAGCCCCTCGACATAGATCCGACTGGCCCGCGCGAGTCGCGCCGGCACGGCGCCGAGATCGATCGAGCCAGACGCGGTTCGCTTGGCGCCGGTGCCGTCGGCGGGCTTCGGCGGCCGGATGGCCACCGCCTTGCCGTCGAACAGGAAGTCGCCGTCGGCGGGCCGGTATGCGTGGTCACGACCCTGCGCGTCGCGCAGCACGATCTTCGCCGACGCGAACGACACCAGCTTGCCCCGCACCCCCGTGCCGCGGTGCACGAGCTCGAGCCCGGGCCGTGCGTGGACCCGCGGGTATTCGGCGGCCTTTCGCTTCTGCGGGTCCATGTCGATCGGACCGCTCAAGATGCCCATGAGCGGCGAACGTAGCCGTCAGCCGACCGACAGGGCGATCGCGGGGTTGTCGATCGTGACCCGCCAGCGCTGCAGCGGTGCCGGGTCGCGACGCCACTGCTCGGCCGGCGCTATCACCGAGATCGTCGCGCCCTGGCGGGAGTACCAGATGCGGTACTCGTTGATCGACGCGATGCCGGTGTCCTCGTTTGGGCCGAACGCCGCGCCGAGCGAGAGCGTGCCGTGACCGTCGGGCAGCGCGGCGGTGATCGCGCCGCTCGGACAGCTCACCCTGGCACCCCGCTCGTCGATGGTGAGCTCGACCTGGTAGTTCGCACCGGCTCGTGCCGCGCCGTCGATGACGCACGACGAGGTGGCCGCCCCGGTCGACAGCTGGAGCACGACCACCGGTTGGGCCGCGGTGTTGCGGATGTTCACCACGATCGGGGTCGAGGCGCGCATCTCGACCTGACGGAGCCGCTGCATGTCGGGGCGGGGGCGTGGCCCGGTGGCCTCGACCGACTGGAAACGCCAGATCGGCCGATCGGGAAACCGGTCGAAGAGCGTGACGTTGTCGCCGCCGCGGTCCGCGGCATAGAGCACGCGATTCGACAGGTCGGGCTCGTTCATCAACCACCCACGCGGATGAAGGAGGTACGGACCGTCACGCGTGGTCGGCAACACGACCACCGCGGCGCCGGCCCCCACCGCAGTCTCGATGGTCGTGTTCTCGGCGTCGATGCGATCGGCGACCGTTCGGTTGCGATCGAGCTTGTCGGGGAGCTCGACGCCGGTGCCGATCACGAGCGCGAGCGTGGCGACGCCGAACGCCACGCGACCGAGCCTTGCGCAGGCATCGAGCCCGGCGGCGGTGACCACGCACGCGGGGATCAACAACGCGAGGTAGTAGTGCGGCCCGATGGTGCGCCGACCGAAGAAGATCAGCACGTTGCCCCAGTAGGCCAGATACCCGAGCGGGAACAGCACGGCAATCGCGACGAGCGCCGCGACCACGCGATCGCGCGGCATACGCCACAACCCGTACAGGCCGAGCGGCACGGCCACGACACCACCGGCGAGCCAGTGGGGCAGTGACCGCACGTTCTGACGGATCGCGATCCACGCATCGTGGAACTGGAAGTCGATCACCGGCGCACCCGCGGCGATGGAGCGCTTCCCGAAGCCGAGGCTGTTGTCGCCCCCGATGGCCCAGAGAGGAAAACGCAGCGCGCTTCCGGTCACCAGATGGTTGTACGCGAAGCACAACAGCACGCCGGGGACCGCGGCCGCAGCCACGGTCGCGACCGGACGGATGGCCGCGCGAACCACAGCCGGACGGGGGAGGACGTGCATCGCGACGATGACGAGACCGAGGAGGATCGCGTCCAACGGTCGCATGAAGAACAGGAGGCCGTGGAGCAGCCCGGCGGTGACGAGGCGTCGTGTGGCGTGCCCCCACGACGCGCGTAGAACGAGCACCAGCACGGCCAACTCGAGCAGCACCGCGTACAGGTATTCGAGGTACATGCCGCTGTGCACGAGCACCAGCGGCGAGAGGGCGAACAGCGCTGCGGCGAACAGTGCCTTTCGCTCGTCGCGCAACGCGGCGTGCGCGAACGCGAAGATCAGCATTACGCACCCGGCGGTGATGGCTGCGGGAACCACGCGCATCGTCCCGAACAGCACCTCGCTGAGCGCGAGCGTGGCCGGGAAGACGGGCTGGAAGACCAGCACCTGCCGGCCGTCATGCGGGCCCGACATCCAAGGTCGGAAGAAGTCGGCATGCGGGTCGGCCGGCAGCGTGAGTGAACCCTGGGCGATGGTCTTCCCCTGGAAGACGTAGACCGCATCGTCGTTGTTGTCCGACAGGTGCGGAAAGAGCCAGCCGCCGATCACCATGCTCGCGGCGAAGCTGCACGCCGCGAACACGCTGACGATGGAACAGGCGCGGCGACTGGGTGCCTCGGTCGATTTCACGGCGCGAGTGTACGAACGATCAATCGGGCGCGGGGGCAGCGGGGGTAGCGGCGCGCCGGATGGCGATCCACGCGATATCGACGGCCCGTTCGAGCTCATCGAGCGCACCGGTGTTGGGCACGATCAGGTCGGCGATGGTGCGACGTTGGTCGTCGGTGGCCTGTGACGCCATGCGGGCACGGGCATCGGCCTCGGTGAGGCCGCGGCGGATGATCCGGTCGATGCGACCGACCGGATCGGCCTCGACCACGACGACGTATTGGTAGATGCCCGCGCCGAGTTGCGATTCGGTGAGCACCGCCATGTCGAGCACGACGATCGAGTCGTCGGGCAGCGTGCGGAGTCGTTCGAGGATCTCGGCGTCGATCGCCGGATGCGTCATCGCGTTGAGCGCGCCGAGTGCATCGGGGTCGGAGAACACGATTCCCGCCAATGCCGGCCGGTCGAGGCGGCCGTCGGCGCCGACGATTCCGTGACCGAAGTGAGCCACGATTGCGCCGTAGGCCCGCCCGTGGGGCTCGGCGACCAGGCGGCCCAGCCCGTCGCAGTCGATGATGTGTGCGCCACGCGTTGCGAGCATCGACGCAACCGTGGTCTTGCCGGATCCGATCCCACCGGTGAGCCCAACAACGAACACGGCCACCAGGCTAGTAGCGGGTGGGATGGCGCGACGTGGCCGGACGGGCGATGATCGGATGTCGTCGCGGATCGCGGCGTCGGAAGGAGGCGCGATGAAGCTCGGTCTCGGTCTCGATCTGTACCGCGGGGCTCGCCTCGAAGTGCCCATCGACAAGATCCGGCGCGCGGAGTCGCTGGGGTTCCATTCGGTGTGGACGGCCGAGGCGTACGGGTCCGACGCGTTGTCGCCGCTGGCGTACATCGCGGCGCTCACGTCGCGGATCAAGCTCGGTACCGCAGTGGTGCAACTGGCGGCGCGCCCGCCGGCCACGCTGGCCATGCACGCCATGACCATCGACGCGTTGGCCGGGGGCGGCCGCGTGATCATCGGTGTCGGGGTGTCGGGTCCGCAGATCGTCGAGGGTTGGTACGGCCAGCCCTGGGGCAAGCCCAATGCCCGGCTGCGCGACTACCTCACCATCGTGCGCAAGGTCCTCGATCGCAAGGAGCCCGTTTCGCACGACGGCCCCGAGATCTCGTTGCCCTACCGCGGGCCAGGTTCGATCGGCCAGGGCAAGCCGCTCAAGTCGATCCTGCACCCGACACCCGGCATCGAGCTGTGGATGGCCTCGGGTGGCCCGAGGAACACGGCGCTCGCGGCCGAGCTGTGCGACGGCTGGCTACCGATGGGCTTCGGCGCCGATGGTATGCAGGTACACGGCGCAGCACTGCGTACCGGTTTCGCGAAGCGCACCGATGGCGTCACGCTCGCCGACTTCGAGATCTTCACCGGCATCAGCGTGGAGATCACCGACGACGTGCGGGCGGCCATCGACGCCAAGAAGCCGCTCACCGGTATGTACGTCGGGGGCATGGGTAGTGCGACGCACAACTACCACCGCGAGGCAATGGCCCGGCGTGGCTTCCCCGAGGCCGCAGCGCGCATCCACGAGCTGTGGCTCGCGGGCAAGAAGCAGGAAGCGATCGACGCCGTGCCCGACGAGTACATCGAGCAGGGCAATCTGCTCGGCTCACCAGCGCGCATCCGTGAGCGATGGGCGACAAGTGGCATCGCCGAGAGCGGCGCCACCGGGCTGATCGTGCGGTGCAACTCGACTGCCGAGCTCGACCTCGCGGCCGAGCTCGGCGGCACCCGTGACGAGCTGCCCGCAGTGGGTGCATGAACATGACCGAGTACTCGCTCATCCTCATCGACGAACCGGCGCCCACCGTGCGGCGCATCACCCTCAACCGGCCCGAGAAGCGCAATGCGATCTCGACTCCGTTGCGCAACGAGCTCCTACACGCCCTGCGTGAGCACGATCACGACTCCGATGTGCGAATCACCATCGTGCGCGGCGCGGGGCCTTGCTTCTCGTCGGGCTACGACCTCAGTTCGGGCAACATGATGCTCGACGCGCCGTTCTACTCCGCGCCCGGCGACGGCCAATGGGCACGGCAGGCCAACGACACCTGGTTCAGCATCTGGGACCTCGCGAAACCGGTGATCGCTCAGATCCACGGGTACGCCATGGCGGGCGGCACCGAGCTCGCGTCTGCGTGCGACCTCGTGTACGTCGCCGACGACGCAAAGATCTCCTACCCCGTCGTACGGGTGGCATCGCCGCCCGACTGGCAGTACCACACGGTGCTGCTAGGCATGCGCCGAGCCATGGAGCTCATGCTCACCGGCGATCCGATCTCGGGAACCGAGGCCGCGGCGATCGGTTTCGCGAACCGGGCGTTCGCCCCCGTCGATCTCGAGGCCGAGGTGCTGCGCATAGCGGTGCGCATCGCCGGCGTGCCGAGCGAACTCACGCAGATCAACAAGCGGGTCGTGCATCGCCAGATGGACGTGTGGGGCGCACGCGCTGCGATCCGCGCCGGTCAGGAGCTCCAGGCGCTCGCCGGGCACACGCAAGCCGCACTGGCCTTCCGCGAGAACGCGCTCGCAAGCGTCAAGAAGGCCGCGGCCGAACAACGAGAGGCCACATGAAACCCACAAGCCACGTGAGCGACCCCACATGCGTCTGGAACGACGCGCTGGCGGAGGTGCACATGGTGTCGGTCGGTCCGATGGACAACCGCGTGTACATCGTGCGTTGTCGTGAAACCGGCGATGGGATCTTGATCGACGCAGCGAACGAGCACGAACGCCTGCTCGAGCTGTGCCGCACGCTCGAGGTGCGCGGCGTCCTCGAGACCCATGGGCACTGGGACCACGTCCAGGCTGTCGAGCAGGTGCGCGCGGCCGGCTACCGCGTGGCGGTCACCGCCGAGGACGCCTCGATGCTGCCGAGCTACGACGACCTCCTCGTGCACGACACCGTGCTCGAGATCGGGCGCCTCCGGTTGCGCACCATCCTCACACCGGGGCACACCGCGGGGTCGATGTGCTTCCACCTCGAAGGCGCTCCGGTGCTGTTCAGCGGCGACACGCTTTTCCCCGGCGGCCCCGGTGCGACCACGTTCCCGGGCAGCAGCTTCCCGCAGATTGTCGAGTCGATCGACCGGCTTCTGTTCGCGCCGCTGCCCGCCGACACGATTGTGTTCCCCGGCCACGGCGGCGGCACCACCATCGGCAACGAGAGCCCGCATCTCCAAGAGTGGGTCGACCGCGGCTGGTGATCGGTCAGCGTTCGGTTGCTCAGCGGCGTGCCTTGGGCAGCCCGAGGTGCCGTTCGGCGATGTTGTTGCGGTTGATCTCGCTGGTGCCGCCGTAGATGGTGGTCACCGGCGAATGTCGAGCGTCGTACTCGATCCAGCCGTCGGCAGCCGCGTCGGGCTCGTGGAACTGCAGCAGCCCTCGCGGACCAGCCATCTGCTGGAACCAGCGCGACGCCTTCTGGTACGACTCGGTGGCGAACACCTTGGCCATGGAGCCTTCGAGCCCGGGCAACCCGCCGCTCGCCGCGATCCAGGCGCAGCGCTGCGTGAGGAGCTTCGACACCTCGGCATCGATGGCCACACGCGCCATGCGCTCGCGCACGAGCGGATCGTTGGCGAGGCCGACGTGGGCGGCCCAGTCATGGAAGTGGCGTAGCAGTGGTGTGGCCACGCTGGTGCCACCCATGACGCCGCGTTCGAACGCGAGGGCGACACCCATGACACGCCAACCCTCGTCGACCTGGCCGAGCACCCACTCGTCGCCGACGCGGACGTTGTCGTAGAACGTGGCGTTCGTCTTCTCGGTGCCCATGGTGGGGACGGGCTCGACCGTGATGCCCGGCGTGTCCATCGGCAGGATGAACATCGTGAGGCCCTTGTGTTTCGGCACGTCGGGGTTGGTGCGCGTGAGCAAGATCAGCCACTTCGCCTCATGGGCCATGGTGGTCCACATCTTGGCGCCGTTGATGACCCACTCGTCGCCGTCCTTGACCGCGCGGGTGACGATCGAGGCGACGTCGCTGCCGTAGTCGGGCTCGCTGTAGCCCATGCACACGAGCGCTTCACCCGTGAGGATCGACGGGATGATGAGCGCCTTCTGTTCCTCGGTACCGACCGCGTTGATGACCCCCGCGATCATGAGCGCGACCGAGATCGAGTCGTACGGCGCCTGTGATTTCTCGAGCTCGTGGAAGAGCACCCACAGCTCGATCGGGTCGCCCTTGCCGAGTCCGGGGACCGCGCGCTCGAGCAAGCCCGCCTCGGCCATGGCGCGGTTCAGCTCGTAGCTGTTGAACGTGCCCGACTCGTGCTGGCGATCGATCATCTCGGGGGTGACGTTCTCGGCGATGATGCGGCGAACGGTGTCGCGGTACTCCTCGACGTGGGGAGGCAGTGCGAAGTCCATCAGTGGTTCACCTCGGGGAAGAGACGGCCGGCGAGCCGGAGCGCCTCGCGGCTCGGGTCGTCATACACCAGTGCCCAGCCTCGGGCACGGCGGTAAAAGAGCTGGATGTCGTACTCCTCGGCGAAGCCGTATCCGCCGTGGTAGTGCAGGCTGCGATCGGTGGCGTGTGCCGCTCCGTCGCTCGTGAAGACGAAGGCCATCGATGCGAGTGCCTCGAAGTCGGTGATGTTGCTGTCGCCGGCGTCGGTGATGCCGGGCTTGCCGAGATCGCCGGCCCACGCCGCCTTGAAGGTGAGGAGCCGACCGCCGTCGACGAGGATCGGCAAATCGGCCATGCCCTGCTGGATGGCCTGGAAGGAGCCGATTGGAACGCCGAACTGTTGGCGGGCCATCACGTACTCGAGCGCGATAGCCAACGCCTGCGCGGCGATGCCCACCAGCGCGCCCGACGTGACGGTCTGCCACTCGGCGATGGCGTGGGAGAACTCGGCCGCGGGGCCGAGCACGGTCCGCTCGCCGATGCGAGCGGACCGATCTGCGAGGGGGGCCGCCGCGTGGTTGCGCGGGCCCGTGCCCGGCGCGGCGCTGCGCACGGCGACGATCTCGGCGCCGTCGACACCGATGACCACGTCGGCGACTGCGCCGGCGGGCACGATGCGCCACGTGCCGTCAGCATCGGCGGGGTGCAGCGCAAGCGTCGCGATGGACTCGCCGCTCACGACGTCGTCGGCCGGGAACAGCCGTGCCGCGACCAGGTGCTCGACCAGGGGCACGGGTGCGATGGCCCGCCCGAACGCCTCGGCTACGACCACGAGGTCGCCGAGGGATGCGCCGCCGCCCCCGTGGGTCTCGGCCACGCCCATGCCCGGTGCACCAGTCTCGAGCAGGCGGGTCCACAACGAGCGGTCGAAGCCGAACGGCTCGGCCGCGCGAGCGACGGTGGGTGGCGCTTCGTTGGTGAAGAACCCGGAGAACACCTCCTTGATGGCCTTCTGGTCTTCGGTGAGGTCGAGATCCATGCGTCGCTCTCCCGCGTCGGTCTGCTGGGAGGTTACGGGGCACTTGGCCACTGTGGCGAAGCGGTAGAACGGAATCGCTATGACGGGTCATCCTGTACGCCGCGGTGCCCGGCTCACGCCGCCTACGCTCCGACTGTACGGCTGAGGGCGCCGTACCCGTAGGGGGGCAATGTCGACGACACCGGTGATCATCGAGGTCGCACTCAACGGCGCGACCTCGCCGCAGCGCAACGGCACCGTTCCCACGTCGATCGACGAGATCATCGAGCAGGGCCGGGCCTGTATCGAACTCGGGGCCACCGTCGTGCACACCCATCTCGTGCAGCATGGGCTGCCGCTCGACGACACGGTCGAGGGGTACGCACGTTGCTTCGACGCGTGGCTCGAGATCGATCCGAACCTGCTGCCGATGCCCACGATCGCCTCGGGGCCCGGGATCGACGGCAAGCTCGGCCATCTCGATGCACTCGGCGCCCGTGGCCTGCTCGACATCGGGTTCATCGATCCGGGTTCGATCAACCTCGGTTGGGCCGAACCCGACGGCACACCGCAGGGCTTCGCCTATATCAACACCTACGACGAGATGAACTGGGCCATCGAGCAGGCGCACCGCAATTCGTTTGCGATGCATTTCGCCATATTCGAGCCGGGTTTTCTGCGCAACGTGTTCGCGTACTGGCGACTCGGTCGCCTCACGCCGGGGTCATTCGTCAAGTTCTATTTCGGGGGCGACAACGGCTACATGGCGCGCGGTCGCGGTGTGAGCTTCGGCTTGCCGCCCACCGTCACCGCGCTCGACGCCTACCTCGAGATGATGGATCTCGAGGGCTGCCCGCTCCCGTGGTTCAGCGCAGTGCCCGGGGGCGACCTGCTCGCCACACCCGTCGCCCGCGCCACGCTCGAGCGTGGTGGACATCTCCGGGTCGGGCTCGAAGACCACTTCGGCGATCGGCAACCATCGAACGTCGAGTTGATGCGCGAGGCCGTGGCGCTGTGCGAAACCGTCGGTCGTCCGGTGGCCACGCCTCGTCAGGCCCGTGAGATCCTCGGCATGGCTACGAAAGGCTGAACGTGTCGTCCTACGAATCTTTGCTAGTCGAGCGCGACGACCGCGGCGTCGTCACGATCACCCTCGACAACCCTCGGCGCAAGAATGCGATCCACGCGGTGATGTTCCGCGAACTTCGCGAAGTTTTCCGATCGATCACCGAGCGCCCGCAGGATCGGGTGGTCGTCGTCACGGGCGCGGGCGACGCGTTCTGCTCCGGAGCCGACCTCTCGGGCTCTGCCGACAGCGTCGAGCGTCTCCACGTGTTGCACCACATGCGCAACATCGGCGAGACGGTGTTGGCGCTCGCACAGCTGCAGCAACCGGTGATCGCCAAGGTCAACGGTGACGCGATCGGTGCGGGGATGAACCTGGCGCTCGGATGCGACCTGATCTATGCCAGCGACCGCGCTCGGTTCTCCGAGATCTTCGCCAAGCGCGGGTTGTCGATCGACTTCGGCGGCTCGTGGTTGTTGCCGCGCCTCGTGGGCATCCACAAGGCGAAGGAGCTCGCGCTGCTCGCGGACATGATTGATGCGCACGAAGCCGACCGCCTCGGTCTGGTCAACCGCGTCGTGGCTCATGACGACCTCGACGCATTCGTCGACGACATCGCCGCCCGCCTCGCGGCGGGCCCACCGATCGCGCTCGGCCTGACCAAGCGGCTCCTCAACGAGGCGAAGGACGTCACGCTCGCCGAGGCGGTCGAGCACGAAGCTATGGCCCAAGCGGTCAACGGCGGCACGAGCGACATGCAGAACGCGATCCTCGCCTTTCGCGAAAAGCGCACCCCCACTTTCGAAGGCCGCTGACCCGCTCGAACCAGCTCGTTGGCCGACCCTCGAGTTGGCCAGGTACAGCACTAGATGGTGTGGCTGGGGCGGCCGGAGCCTTCGGCGGGTGCACCGTTCATATCGGAGTTCAGGCGGGCGCGGCCCATGAGATCGGCCACGATCGAGCCGAGCTTCGTGGGGTCGTCCGGTTGGGTGGCTTCGGGGCCGCGCACCCATCCTTCGGCAATGGCCAGTGAGTTGCCGCGCACATCGAACACGCGACCGGTGACGTTCTTCGCCTCGGCGCTCGACAACCACGTCGCGATGAGTGCGATCCAGCGCGGCGACATCGCTTCGCGTATCGACTCGTCTTCTTGGGCTGCGCCCATGAGCCCCGAGGTGAGTCGCGTGAGCGCTCCGGGTGCGATGCAGTTGACCGTGACGCCGTAGCGCACGAGCTCCATTGCGGCGATCACCGTGAAGGCCGCGATGCCGGCCTTGGCCGCGCCGTAGTTGGTCTGGCCGACGTTGCCGTAGATGCCTGACGGTGACGCGGTGTTGATGATGCGGGCATCGACGGGTTTGCCGGCTTTGGTTTGCTCACGCCAGTAGCTCGACGCGTAGTGCGACGTGGCGAACGTGCCCTTGAGGTGCACTTTCATGATGGCGTCCCAGTCGACTTCGCTCATCGAGAAGACCATGCGGTCGCGGAGGATGCCCGCGTTGTTGATCACGATGTCGAGACCGCCGAAGGTGTCGATTGCTTGATCGATGAGCTGCTTCGCGCCGTCCATGTCGCTGATGTCGTTGCCGTTCACCACCGCTTCGCCGCCCATCCCACGGATGAGCTCTGCGACCTCGTGGGCGGGGCCGGCGTCAGTGCCCACGCCGTCGGTGCTCGCGCCGAGATCGTTGACGACGATCTTTGCGCCGTGCTCGGCCAGCATCAGCGCATGCTCGCGTCCGATGCCTCGGCCGGCACCGGTGATCACGGCGATTCGTCCTTCACACAACTTGCTCACGAGGGGCTCCCTTGGGATTGCTTTCGGGTGGTTCGACACTAGAGGCGGGCGCGTCGCCGCACATGCGCCCACCCGGCGTCGCCGACGGCCGATGCCCCTGGGTCTATCGTGCGGCTTCCGTTCGGAAGGAGCAGCTGATGAGCACAGGTTCTGGCCAGCAGTCTGGTTGGTACTACGCCCAAGGCGATCCCCCGGGTACACATCGCTACTGGGATGGCGCGCAATGGGTCGGTGGTCCGCAACCGGTGGCCGCTGCGGGCGCGCCTGGATACATGCCGGGCAGCACGCCAGGCCTCGCGTACGGCGACATTTCCTCCGGTCGGCCGCTCGCCGGTCCGGGCATCCGCATCCTCGCCCGGCTACTCGACGGCGCCATCTTGTCCGCCGCCCTCATCATAGCGGTGATCGTGGGGGTCGGAGGCAACCAGTTCGGACTGCAGCTCCTGTTCATCGGTGCGGCCCTGTTGTACGAGGGCGGGTTCACCGCGTTGAAGGGGGCCACGCCGGGCAAGATGATCATGGGTATCGGTGTCACCACCACCGCCGGTGTGTGCCCTCCAGGTTGGGGCCCGGCGTTGATCCGTTGGGTCGTCACCGCCATTCCGTGCATCGGGTTCATCGTGTTCATCGTGTCACTGGTGTTCCTCTTCACCGACGAGCAGCACCGCACCGTTGGTGACCGTGCGGCGGGCACGCTCGTGGTGAAGACGAGGTAGAGGCGGCTCTCCGGGCCGCTGCGTGCTCAGTCGGCTGCCGTGGCCCCGACCACCGAGCCACTGCCCGAGCGTTCGATGGCCCGTTCGTCGGTGCCCAGGTACGACGCGATGACGAGCGGGTTGTTGCGCACCTCGCTGGGTGTGCCTTCGGCGATGATGGATCCGGCCTCGAGGCAATACACGCGATCGCTGATGCTCATGATCAGCGGCATGTCGTGTTCGATGACCAACATCGCCGCCCCGAGCTCGCGCTGGATGCGTCGGATGAGGGGACCGAACGCCTCGGTCTCCTTCTGTGCGACTCCACCTGTCGGCTCATCGAGCAGCAGGACCTTCGCATCGACCGCGAGCAGACACCCGAGCTCGACGATGCGCCGCGTGCCGGTGGACAAGTTCGCGATGAACTGGTCGCCGTAGCGCGACAGGCCCAAGAAGTCGATGATGTCCGTTGCATCGGAGCGTTTGCGGCGCTCGTGGGGGATCGACGGCGGCAGCGCGGTGAGCGAGGGGATGAGCAGGCTTCGCTGGCGTGCTTCGAGCGCCACCATGAGCGTCTCGCGCACCGTGAGGTCGGGGTAGAGCTTGGCCGACTGGAACCCGCGCCCGAGCCCCATGCGGTGACGGCGATAGGCGGCGACGCTCGACACGTCGCGGCCGAGCACGTCGACGCCGCCCGTGGATGGCACGAACCCACTGATGGCGTTCATCAACGTGGATTTGCCCGCCCCGTTCGCGCCGATGAGCCCTACGAGCTCGTTGCGGTTCGCGTGGATGCTCACGTCATTGACCGCATGGTTGCCGCCGAATCGCACGTGCATGCCTCGCGTGGCCACCCAGGGCGTGCCCTCGGCGACGGTGATGTTGCGCGCCGGACGCACCGGCACCTTCTTCTGGATCGCCGGCACGGGATTCTCGACCCCGCGTTCGCCGAGGCGGCGGTCGGCCAAGCCGAGCATGCCGTCGCGGACCGAGTACACGATCTGCATCAGGCCGCCCGGGAAGTACAGCAACAAAATGAGCAGGCCGATGCCCGACGTCAACAACTTCACTTCGTCGGTGTTGTCAAAGCGCGCCGGCAGCCCGCGGGTCCAGAGCGCGCCGAGCACCGGGCCGGCGACAGTGCCGAGGCCGCCGATGATGGTGGTCGCGACAACGCGGATCGATGCCGCAGGGTCGTATTGCGTCTCGGGCGTGACGTTCGTGAACAACGTGGCGTGGAGCGCGCCGGCGAGTCCGGCGATGCCGCCCGCGATGCCGAACGCGGTGAGCTTGATGCGCGTGGGCGACACCGTCGACGCGGCTGCCATGTCCTCGTTCTCGCGCACCGCGATGAGCGAACGGCCGAGGCCGGTGCGGCGCAGGCGTGCGACCATGATCGACAACAACGCGAGGATGATCAGGCAGAAGTAGTAGTACTGCTTGCGGTCGTTGGGGAAGGTCCATCCGAAGAACTTCTGCGGCCGGATTCGGGCACTGCTGCCCGACTTGAGGAACACCTTCTGGCGGAACAGCCAGGTCTGCGCCATCACCGCGAACGCAAGGGTGGTGACCGCGAGGAACAGTCCTTTCACGCGCAACGCGGGCAGGCCGACGATGATCGCGGCGACGATGCCGACGGTGGTGGCAATGGCGAGACCCGGCAGCCATCCGACCGTGAGGTGCATGTCCCACAGATCGAACGGCACGGGTATGTCGTTTCCGCCCTTCACCGCAATGAGTGTGAGCGCGCCTAGGCCGACGAACGCGAAGTGCCCGAGCGAGAGCTGCCCAGCCCAACCGGTGAGCATCGACAACGAGAGCGCGACCATCGCCAGTATCAGAATGTCGGTCCAGGTGAAGAAGTCGGACGGCTTGTTGAGCACCACCGGGATGAGTGCGAGGAAGCCGTACAACAGCACGAAGCCGATGGCCGGGAGCATCCGGATGAGCCGCATCTGCTGGAGTCGTGCGGGGATCGGTTTGACCTGCGACGACAACGACCAGCCGTCGGCGGCACGTCGGTCACGGTTGAACACGAGCACCAGCACGAGCACGCCGATGAAGAGGTAGACGTCGGGCAGGCTGCGGTTCGCGTTGCCGACGTTGGCGCTCACGACGGCTTCGACGATGCCGATGGCGATGCCACCCGCGAGACAGGCCGGCAAGGATCTCATGCGAGCCAGGAGCGACACTGCGAGCGCCCGCAGCAGCATCGGTGGGCCGAGTGAATCGGCGCCGGCCTTGGCAGCGGTTGTGCCGAGGAGCGGCGCGAGCATAATTCCCGTGGCGCCCGCGAACCCCGCGGCCAACGTCCACACGATGGTGGAGGTGCGTTTGACGCTGATGCCGAACACCCGGGCGGTGTCTGGGTTTGAGGCCGAGGCGCGCACTGCGAGGCCGAAGCGGGTGCGGGTGAGGAACAGCCCGAGCGCGATGACGAGCACGGGCACGACGAGCAGCACGATGAGGTCGCGTCCGAGGATGCTGACCGACCCAACCTTCCAGCGGCTCGTCTCGGCGAAGGGCAGCGGATAGTTGCCCGACTTCGTGACATCGGGCAGGTAGATCTTGCCGAGCGTGAACATCTGGGCCACGCCCAATGTGGCGATCAGCAACACGAGCCGGGGCGCCTTGAAGAGCCGGCGCACCACCGTGAGCTCGACCACCGCACCGGACAGGGCACATAGCGTCACCGCGAACGCGAACGCGAGCCAGTAGGGAATGGAGTAGTTCGAGACAAACAGAGCGAGGATTGCCGCGCCGAACGCGCCGATCTCGCCCTGGGCGAAGTTGAGGACTCCGGTCGACCGATAGATCAACACGAAGCCCGCGGCGAACACGGCGTAGGTGAGGCCGGTCACGATGCCGTTGAACGGCATCTGCATGGTGAGCTCGAATGCGAACACCGGTCAGCCTCCTTCTCCGCCGAGGAACACCGCTCGGACGAGATCATCACGTTCTGCGAGCTCGCGGGCGGGGCCTTCGAAGCGCACCCGACCCTTCTCCATGAAGACGGCGCGGTCGGCGAATGCGAGCGCCACGTTGACCGACTGTTCGACGATGATCATCGACTGCCCGCGTGCCTTGAGCTGTTCGACGATGACCAGCAGCTCCTGCACCACGAGCGGAGCCAGGCCGAGCGACAGCTCGTCGATGAGGAGCACCTCGGGTTCGTGCAGCAACGCCATGGCCAACGCGAGCATCTGCTGTTGTCCGCCCGACAGATCACCGGCGAGCTCGTCGCGGCGGTTGGTGAGCGCGGGGAACAGCTGCATGATCTCGTCGATGCGGGAGTCCCTGTCGGTATCGGACTTACGGGTGGCCAGCATGGCCGAGCGGAGGTTGTCGCGGATGGAGAGCTCGCGGAACGTGCCGGCACCGCCGCGGAGCTGCACGATGCCGTGCTTGAACCGAACCTCGGCGTCGACGTAGGTGAGCGTGCGGCCGCTCAGGCGAACCACGCCGCGGTCGGGAATGCCCAGCCCCGAGATGGCGCGAAGCAGCGTTGACTTTCCTGCACCGTTGGTGCCGAGTAGCGCCAGCACCTCGCCCCGCTTGAGCTCCATGCCGACATCGAAGAGCACCTGGACGGGCCCGTAGCTGAAGTCGAGGTTGCGCACCTGCAACAGCGGGATGTCGTCGGGGTTCGCGCTCATGCGCTTGAGTTCGTCCTGCTCCTCGAGCAGCTCCTCGACGGCGAGCGAGATGTCTCGCTTCAAGAAGCGGGAGCCGTAGACGAACAGCGCGCCACCGATGATCGCGGCGGGTGGTGCAACCACCGTGAGGGCCGTTCGTTCATCGTTCGCGTCGGAGATGGCACCGGCGATGAGGCCGCCGAAGAAGCCGCCCATCAAGAAGATGAACACCGGCACGAGCGCGAACGCCTGGGCGCGCATGCGGTAGGGAGCCACGGCGCCGATAGTGGGGCCGACGCACACGAACGCAGCACTCGTGCAGGCGTTCGCCAGGCTGATGCCGGCGATCATCCACAGCGGATCGTGGAATCGCAGCGCGACCAACATGAGCACGCCGTACATGGCGATGAGCGCGCCGCCGATGCGCACCATGCGCGTGGGGTTCGATCGGAACGCCTTGTCGTACGCCCGGGCCGCGAAGGGGATCGCGACGATCGACGCGAGCCACGTGAGCGAGAGCATCCAGCCGCGCTTGAATGCGTCATAGCCGTAGTCGTTCTCGAGTAGCAGGCTGAGCTGCACCGGCACCGCAACCAGCGCGAAGCCGAGCGTGCCAATGCCCACACATATGTAGAAGAATGTCTTGATCTTCTTGAGGCGGGCGTACGCGGCCGACATCGACACGGGAATCTGCGATCCGATGGGCGGCGGGTCGAGTTCTTTGCCGAGCACCATCTCCTGCTCGTGGCGACCGCGCTTGGGCTCCTTGAGGGCAAGCGACAACATCGACAGTAGGGCCAGCGGCAGCGAGAAGACCACGAAAGCCCAGCGCCACCCTTCGTCGCCGCCCGCGATGTCGGCGACGCCGCCCGCGATGAACGGGCCGATCAACAGGCCGACCGGCCGGGCGAGGCCTTCGACCCCGAACACCCGGGCACGCGCCTGAATGGGATAGGTGTCGGTGAGCAGGGAGTTGTGTACCGGTGTCTTGTAGGACTGTGCACTGCCCACGGCCACCCGGGCGCAGAACAACTGGAACGGGTTCACGACGAGGCCGTTCAACAAGACGGTGAACGCCCCGAAGAGCGTGGCGATGGTGACGATGCGCACCCGCGAGAGGCGATCGGCCAGCCAGGCGAGCGGTACGGCTCCGAGCACGAGCGCAATGCCGCCGAAGCTCGCGATGCCGATCAGCGTGGTGTCGCTGATGTTCAGGGTCTTTTGGATGTCGGGGGCGAGTACGGCGATCGCCAGCCGGTCCATCTCCTCGGCCATGGCGATGAGGGGTAGCAGCAGCATCATGAAGTAGCCGCCGCCCCGGGCCGCCTCGCCGAGCGACATCTGCGCTGCGCCCACCCCGGGAAGCAGGTCGTCGGGGAGGACCTTCTCGGCCGAGCGCGCCGCTTGCTCAGCCTGTCGCTTGGCTTCCTCTTCGAGCACCGTCGCGACCAGGCTCGCCGGATCGTCGTCGACTAGCTGCGTGTTGTCGTCCACGTTTCCCCCAGGCGCTCGCTCGTCGGTGCGCTCCGTGTGCCCTCAAACGTGACCGCCGACACAGAGATTGGCACAGTAGTGGGAAGGTTTCCCCCGGCGCCACAGTGGGCGGAACCGCGACGCGCCCTCCGCCCGGATATGACTAATGTCAGTGCCCAGCGTCACATGGCGCGACGAGCATCCGGGGAACGATCTGATGAAACGCGTACGGAGAGGCGCCACGTTGATTTTGGCGCTCGGACTCATTGCCGCGGCGTGTGGCGACGACGGCGGAGGCGGTTCAGGTGGTGCGAGCACCGGTACGACCGGCTCGTCCAGCGGCGCGACGGCCACCGGAGCCACCGGTACTGGTGCGTCGGGCGCGGCGAAAGGTGTCTTCGCCACCGATCCCCGGGGCGGCATCTACGACGCGTTCCAGAAGACGTTCGACCGCAGCAAGGACCCGTTCTCCTCGCTCACCGAGTTCTGCACGTCGAACCCGGCCGCCGCGAACCGCAAGGCCACCGACGCGGTAAGCGCCGACTCGATCGTCATCGTGAACCTGCGCACCAAACTCGAGCAGCTCGAGAAGATCGGGTTCGCATTGCCGCTCGGCGACAACAATGAGATGTACCGCACGTTCTTCACGTACATCAACGAGAAGTGCGGCGGCATCCGCGGGCGCAAGATCGACTACAAGATCGTCGAGGTCAACTCGCAGAGCACCACGCTCGACGCCGATCGCCGTGCGGCGTGCATCGCGGTCACCGAGGACCTCAAGGCCCCGATCGCGGTCAACAGCACCGGCTTCGCCGGCACCGGCCTCCAGTGCCTCACGATCGAGCACGACACGATCTTCATCACGTCGACTTCGGACACCAACCAGACCACCATCGACTCGAAGGGGCGCATGACGTCGATCGCGCCCACGCTCAGCGAGTACACCAAGAACCTCGGCGACGACCTCGTCAAGCAGGGCACGCTCACCGGCAAGCGCATCGCCGTGGTCTACCCCGACACGCCCGGCTATCCCGAGGCCATCAAGGAAGGCCTCATCGCGTCGCTCAAGAAGGCCGGCCTGAACATCGTCCAAGAGGACGTGATCGGCTGCAAGGGCGGCTCGTCGTGCGGCGACGGCACCCCGGCGTCGGTCGACAAGTTGATCTCGAACAAGATCGACGTGTTGTTCCCGGCCCTCAACGTGGTGTCGCTGCCGGGGTACCTCAAGGAGATGGCCACCAAGGGCATCAAGAACGGCCAGATCCAGATGTACCAGTCGAACTACAACAGCCAGGCCGGCGACCTCGTGTCGTCGAAGATCGTCGACTTCGGCGGTGCTGAGGCGGCCGCGTTGTACAACGGCACCATCGCCATCGACACCACGCCCACCGGCGACTACCGCGGCACCGACTTCAAAAAGTCCGAGTGGAACACGATGTGCGAGAAGGTCTATAGCGAGAACAACAAGGTCGGCGAGAAGTTCGACTTGACAATCGAGACCGAGAACAGCCAGGCCGGTGCCGTGGGCTCGGCCTGCACGTTCGCTCGTCTTGCAGCACGGATCGTGTACTTGGCGGGCGAGAACCCGACCAGGGCCGACCTGTTGAAGGCCAAGGAAAACATCGGCGCGGTCGACTCCAACGCTCAGATCCCGGCCACGTTCAAGCCGGGCAAGCTGTCGGGCTGGGACATGCTCTTCACGCTGAAGTGGAACTCGCCGTGCCCGGGGACCAAGACCCCCGACAAGGTGAAGACGTGCTTCACCGTCGTCGGTACCGGTCGTGCGATCGCTCGCTGATCGATCCGGATCATAGGTAGTCCGAGCGAGGGTGGCCGGGTCTTCGGCCACCCTCGCTCGCGCGCTACGTTCTCTGCGTTATGCCGCTGCCTTCCAAACGTGATCATGCAGAGTTCGGCCGCCGTCTCTCCGGGTGGCTCGCCACGCAATTGCCGCCCGGCGCGGCGCCGGTCGTGTCCGATCTGTCGGTACCCGAAGGCACCGGCATGTCGAGCGAGACGTTGCTCTTCACCGCCACGTGGTCGGACGACGGCGCCGAGCGCGCCGAGCGCTACGTGGCGCGCGTCCGACCCGAGATGACCGACTTCCCGGTGTTCCCCGAGTACGACCTCCAGCTGCAACACCGCTGTCTGCAACTCGTCGCGGCCCACAGCGACGTGCCCGTGCCGGAGACACCGTGGATCGAGCTCGACGAGGCGCCCCTCGGCGCGCCGTTCTTCGTGATGCGTCGCGTCGAAGGTGTGGTGCCGACCGACCTGCCGCCTTACGTGTTCGGCGGATGGGTGCTCGAGGCATCCGCACCTGAGCGCGAGCGGATGCAACGCAACGCCATCGAGGTGTTGGCCAAGCTCCACGCCATCGACATCACGGGTGCCGACGCGGTGTTTCTCGACCGGCCAGCCTTCGGGGCCACGCCGCTCGATCAGCACCTCAACTATCAGCGGTGGTACTACGACTGGGCTCGAGAGGGTGTCCACTACGACATCATCGAGCGCTCGTTCGCCTGGCTCGAGGCCCACCGACCGAGCGACGAACGCACAGTGCTCAACTGGGGCGACGCGCGCATCGGCAACATCATGTGGCACGACTTCGTACCGGTCGCGGTGCTCGATTGGGAGATGGCGGCGATCGGTGCCCCCGCTGTCGACCTCAGCTGGATGATGTTCTTGCATCGGTTCTTCCAGAACATGGCCGAGCGATACGGCATGCCGGGCCTTCCCGACATGTTCCGGCGCGAAGACGTGGCCCGGCAGTACGAAGAGCTCTCGGGTCACCCTGCGGCCGACCTTGAGTACTACGAGGTGTTCGCCGCGCTTCGGTTCGCCATCATCAGTGTCCGCACGAGCGCGCGGGCTATCGCATACGGCGACATGGAGCAACCGGCCGACCGCGAGGATCTCGTGATGCACCGCGACCTTCTCGACGCGATGCTCGACGGCAGCTACTGGTCCTGAGCGTCGGTGTCGTAGCGCAGGCCGATCTGCGCTCGGATGGCATCGAGCGTGCGCAGGATCCCCAGCGTCTCGGCGAGCGGCATCACGGGACTGTCGCGCCGTCCTTCGGCGATACAGCGAGCGACGTGCGTGAGTTGCAGGTGCAAACCGTTGCCCTCGTAGGGGAGCGTCTCGACGACGTCGTCACGGCCGAGGCGGCGCAACACGACCCTGGTCGACCGGTGCATTCGTGGGCTCAGCTCGATCGCGCCGTCGGGGCCGGCGACGAAGGCGGCCGACGCAAGCGCGTCGCGGAATGAACTGCGAATCTGGGCGTGCGCTCCGGATGCGTACGTGAGCGTGCACGAGGTCTCGTCGTCGACGCCGGTGGGGCCGATGTCGGCAACGGCGTGCACGCGCTCTGGCTCGCCGAGGAACCACGACGCGAACGCGTGCGGATAAATACCGGAGTCGAGTAGGGACCCACCACCTTGGCCACGATCTCGCAATCGGCCGTGGGGCGGATCGGTGGAGGCGAATCCGAGTTCGGCGGAAAGCGAACGCGGCGCGCCGATGGCACCGTCGTCGACGAGCGAGCGCACTCGCTGCCATGACGGCAAGAAGCGCGACCACAACGCGTCCATCAGGAAGCGATCGTTGCGCTCGGCGGCTGCGATCATCTCGGCGGCCTTCGCGGCATCGAGCGCGAACGGCTTCTCGCACAGGACGTGCTTGCCCGCGTCGAGGAACCGGCACACGTCGCGGTGGTGCAGGTGGTTGAGCGACGCGACGTACACGAGGTCGACGTCATCGTCATCGGCGAGCCGGTCGGCGCCCTGGTGTGCGCGACCGATTCCGTATCGCTGGGCGAACTCGGTGGCGGCGGCCTGGTGACGGGATGACACCGCCACGATGCGGACCTCGGGCGCGAAGGCGGCTCCCGACACGAGCGCCTGCGCGATGCGACCCGTTCCCGCGACACCGACCCTGAGAAGTGCGCTCATCAGGCCACGGTAGTGTCACACCGGTGAGCGATTCCTACCCGCACCAGTCAGCCCGCACGCGACGGTTCACCCTTGGTGCGCCCCGAGATTTCCGGGTGGCTTCCGACGGTTCGAGGGTGACGTTCTTGCGGTCGCGTTCGGGTGTCGATCCGGTCAACGTGCTCTGGGTGCTCGACCTCGCGACCGGCGAGACGCGAATCGTGGCCGATCCCACGGGGCTCTTGCAGGCGCACGCCGACGCCGACGCTGACGCCGTCGACGGTGTCGAGGAGACCGCGGCTGAGCGAGCTCGCCGTGAACGGGCGCGCGAATCGGCCGGCGGCATCGTGAGCTACGACGTGGACGCGGCATTGACCACGGCCACGTTCGTGCTCAACGGCCGTCTGTTCCGCATCGACATCATCGCCGGCACCTCGATCGAGCTGCCGGTCGGCGGCGCGGCCTTCGATCCACGGCTCGACCCGACGAGGTCGCGTATTGCCTACGTGTCGGGCTCCGCGCTGCGCGTCATCGACGTGGCGGAACACTCGGCGCGCGATCGCCTCGTGGTGGGCGCCGACGACCCGTTGATCTCGTGGGGATCCGCAGAGTTCGTGGCCGCCGAGGAGATGCATCGCTCTCGGGGCTATTGGTGGGCCCCCGACGGGGCGCACCTGCTGGTGGCGCGCGTCGACGTCGGCCCGGTGTCGACGTGGTGGATCAGCTCGCCTGCCGAGCCATGGGCCGAGCCGCAAGCCGTGCGCTATCCGAAGGCCGGCACCGACAATGCCGTCGTGACGCTGGCCATCGTCGGGCTCGACGGGTCACGCGTCGCCGTCGACTGGGCAAAGGGCGAGTTCGAGTACCTGTGCGACGTGTTGTGGGGCACTCGCACTCGGCCATCGCTGGTCGTGCAGACCCGCGACCAGCGAGTGGTCGCCGTGCTCGACGTCGACCCGGCCACGGGTGCCACGAGCGAGATCCACCGCCAGCACAACGCCGACTGGGTCGAGCTCGTCCCCGGTGCGCCCGGATGGGCCGGCGATCGTCTGGTGACCGTCGTCGACCGTGACGACACGCGGCGGCTGTGCATCGACGACCGACCGATCACGCCGGTCGGCGTTCAGGTGCGGCGGGTGATCGACATCGCCGCCGATGCGGTCTACGTGGCGGCCACGATCGAGCCGACCGAGGTGCACATCGCACGGTGCGACTACGACGGCACCTTCACCTGGCTCACCGACGAGCCCGGGGTGCACGGCGCCACGTTCGGAGGCGGAGCGGGTGGCACGGTCGGGGTGTTCTCGTCGAGCACCATGGAGCACTTCGGCGCTCGCGTTCGCGTACGCGCTGCGACGCGTGCCGACCTGCACGTTGAGTCGTTCGCCGATGTGCCGTCGGTCGACCCGAACGTCACGTTCCACACCGTGGGCGAGCGCGGGCTCCGTGTGGCCCTCGTGCTGCCCCACGACGTGGCGCCCGGCGCGAAGCTACCCGTGCTGCTCGATCCTTACGGCGGTCCTCACGCGTTGCGCGTGCAACGCAGTCGCAACGCCTTTGCGACCTCGCAGTGGTTCGCCGACCAGGGCTACGCCGTGATCGTGTGCGACGGTCGTGGTACGCCAGCGCGCGGCCCGCAATGGGAGCGTTCGGTGCGCGGTGACCTCGCGACGCCCGTGCTCGACGACCAAGTGGCCGCGCTGCAAGGCATCGCTGCTACGCATCTCTCGCTCGATCTCGCACGGGTGGGCATTCGCGGCTGGTCGTTCGGTGGCTACCTGGCCGCGCTCGCAGTGCTGCGCCGCCCCGACGTGTTCCACGCGGCGGTGGCCGGTGCACCGGTCACCGAGTGGGGGCTGTACGACACGCACTACACCGAGCGCTACCTCGGTGATCCGCGGGTCGAGCCGCAGAACTACGAGCGTTCCGACCTGATACCGCTCGCGAGCGCACTCGAACGCCCGTTGCTGCTCGTGCACGGCATGGCCGACGACAACGTGGTGGTGGCCCACACCTTGCGGCTGTCGCGAGCGTTGCTCGAAGCGGGGCGCGACCATCGCGTGGTGCCCCTGTCGGGCGTCACGCACATGACCCCACAGGAGAACGTGGCCGCGAACCTGCTGGCGCTCGAGGTCGACTTCTTCCGCCAGGCACTCCGCCGCTGAGCTGATCAGTCAGCGGCGAGGGTTACTGCGACGGAGAACGAGTCACCTTCGACCGTGGTGATCGCCTCGGCGACGCGGCCGGCGGCGCGCACGTCGTCGAGTGACTGCGCGGCGAGCGCGAGGCGGGCCGCGGTGTCGGTGAGGACCACGTGGTCGACCGGGGTGATGAGCGACTTCTTCGCTTCGGTCTTGGCCTTGCGGATCTCGCTCAGCACCGCCGCCGCGATATCGCTGACTGCCGGGTCGACCCCCGAAGCGACCGCGCGGAGCGCGGCGGCATCGGGCCAAGGGTTCGAGTGCACCGAGTCGTCGTGCCACCACGACCACACCTCTTCGGTGACGAAGGGCAGGAGCGGCGCGAACAGCCGGAGCAATGTCGACAACGCAAGGCGCAACGCGTGCTGCGCGGAGCGCGCCGGCTCTTCGCCGGATTCGCCGTAGGCCCGTGCTTTGACGAGCTCGACGTGGTTGTCGGTGAATGTCCAGAAGAACGTCTCGGTGCGCTCGAGCGCTCGTGCGTAGTCGTATGCGTCGAAGGCTCGCGTCGATTCGTCGACGAGTTCCGCGAGACGCGCGAGGAACGCACGGTCGGAGGCAACGGTGATCGCATCGACGTCGATCGTCGAGTCGTCACCGAAGCCGAGCACGAACTTCGATGCGTTGAGCAGCTTGATCGACAACCGGCGGCCGATCTTCATCTGCGATTCGTCGAACGCGGTATCGGTGCCCGGCCGACCGCTCGCCGCCCAATAGCGCACGGCGTCGCTGCCGTACTGCTCGAGCAGGTGCATCGGCGTGACGACGTTGCCTTTCGACTTCGACATTTTCTTGCGGTCGGGGTCGAGGATCCATCCTGACAGCGCGGCGTTGGTCCACGGCACGTTGTCGTGCTCGAAGTGGGCGCGAACGACCGTGGAGAACAGCCACGTGCGGATGATGTCGTGCCCCTGCGGGCGCATGTCCATGGGGAACGTTCGCGAGAACAGGTCGGGGTCGTCGATCCAGTGGCACGCGATCTGGGGCGTGAGCGACGAGGTTGCCCACGTGTCCATGATGTCGGGATCGCCGACGAACCCGTTCGGTTGGCCGCGTTGCGCGTCGGTGTAACCCGGCGGTATGTCGCTGGCCGGATCGATGGGCAACGAGCTGGCGTCGGGCACGATCGGCGAGTCGTGGATCGGGTCGCCGAGGGCGTCGAGGGGATACCACACGGGTAGCGGCACACCGAAGAAGCGTTGGCGGCTGATGAGCCAGTCGCCGTTGAGGCCACCGACCCAGCTGTCGTAGCGCCCGCGCATGTACGCGGGCACCCAGTTGAGCTGCTGACCACGTTCGAGCAGAGCGTTCCGCAGCGGCGCCTCACGGCCGCCATTGCGGATGTACCACTGCCGCGTGGTCACGATCTCGAGCGGCTTGTCACCCTTTTCGTAGAACTTCACCGGGTGCGTGATGGGGCGCGGATCGCCGTGCATTTCGCCCGAGGCGCGGAGCATCTCGACCATGATCTTCTGCGCGGACACGACGGTCTTGCCGACGAGTTGTGCATAGGCCTCGAGCGAAGCCGGGGACTCGATGCCGAACGGGGGCTCGGCCAGGATGCGGCCGTCGCGGCCGACGGTGGCCCGCACCGGCAGCGCGAGCTCGCGCCACCAGATCACGTCGGTGAGGTCGCCGAACGTGCAGATCATCGCGATGCCCGTGCCCTTTTCGGGGTCGGCGAGCTCGTGAGCGCGGATCGGTACCTCGACGTCGAACAAGGGCGTGCGGACCATGGTGCCGAACAACGGTTGGTAACGCGGATCGTCGGGATGGGCCACGAGCGCCACGCATGATGCGAGCAGCTCCGGGCGCGTGGTGTCGATGGTGATGTCGCCGCCGCCATCGGTTCGGTGGAACGCGAGCGTGTGGTAGGCCCCGGGGCGTTCGCGATCTTCGAGTTCGGCTTGGGCGACCGCGGTGCGGAAGGTGACATCCCACAACGACGGTGCTTCGCTCTGGTAGGCCTCGCCGCGCGCCAGGTTGTTGAGGAATGCCTGCTGCGACGTGCGCTGGCAGTGGTCGTCGATGGTGGCGTAGGTCATTCGCCAATCAACCGAGAGCCCGAGGCGGCGGAAGAGATCCTCGAACGCTTTCTCGTCATCGACCGTGAGGCGGTGGCACAGCGCGATGAAGTTGCGGCGGCTGATCGACACCGGCTTGTCGGCGTCAGGCTTGGCCGGCGGCTCGAACGCGGGGTCGTACGCGACGGTGGGGTCGCATCGCACGCCGAAGTAGTTCTGCACGCGGCGCTCGGTGGGCAGGCCGTTGTCGTCCCAGCCCATGGGGTAGAACACCGCCCGGCCGCGCATGCGCTGATAGCGGGCCACGGTGTCGGTGTGGGTGTAGCTGAACACGTGACCGACGTGGAGCGACCCTGAAACCGTGGGCGGTGGCGTGTCGATCGAGAACACGGCTTCGCGGGTTGCGGTGCGGTCGAAGCGGTAGACGCCCGAGCTCTCCCACGCGGTGTCCCACTTCTGCTCGATGCCCTCGAGCGCCGGCTTCGGGGGGACGATTGGGGGCTTGCTGGACGTGGTCATCGGACCCTGACGCTACCTGCCGGGGCCCCCGAACGACGATGCCGAAACGGCTCGCGCCGCCGGTGGGTCAGACCGTTCCGCATCCGGCGTCGATGCCGACGACCACGCGGTCGCGGGTGGTGTCGGCCCCGGCCTCGACCACCCCGAAGCTCACCGTGAACGGCGCCAGGCCCTTTTGTTCGACGGTTCAGGCCAGGGCGTGGGGAATGTGCTCAGTGGTCGAAAGCGCGTCGCCGCCATGGTGGACGTGTCTCGCATCGGTCGATCGTAGGTCGGGTGTAGTGACCCGCCGGAGCTTCGATTTGACGCGACCGACCGATGCGGGTCGGCTAGCGGCTTCGTGAACCCTGCCCGGCAACGCTCCTTCCCCCGGGGCTATGGCGTTATTTGGACCACCGTCGCCATCGACCTCATCGGTTTTGGCATCGTCGCGCCCATCTTGCCGTTGTACGCCGAGCGGTTCGGCGCGTCGGGCCTGACCATCGGTCTGTTGTTCGCGTCGTTCAGCGTGGCGCAGTTCGTGTGCTCACCGCTGCTCGGCCGGCTGAGCGATCGCATAGGCCGCAAGCCGGTCATCTTGCTGTCGCTGTTCGGCACCGCGGTGGGCAGCCTCATCACAGGCGCGGCCGGGTCGCTGTTCTTCGTCTTCGTCGGTCGAATTCTCGATGGTGCCTCCGGCGCGAGCGTGTCGGTGGCCCAGGGAGCGGTCGCCGACGTCGCGAGCCCGGCCGACCGGGCCCGCCTGCTCGGCATGCTCAGCGCCGCGTTCGGCGTGGGCTTCGTGATCGGTCCGGCCATCGGCAGCCTGGCGGCGCTCGGTGGACCCCACGTGCCGTTCTATGTAGCAGGCGTCATCGCGCTGGTGAACGGGGTGGTAGCGATCTTCCGCCTCCCCGAAACCCGGCCCGCCGCAGTCGATCGCGCGGCTACCGATCGCGCGGCTACCGATCGCGACGCGGCCGACGTCTCGCGTCACCGGGCCCGGTCGCCTCGGGGCCCGCATGCGGCGGCCCTCGTGCGGCTCGCCGTGGTGGGCTTCCTGGTGACGTGTGCGTTCAGTGGTTTTGAGGCGACCTTCTCGCTCTTCGCGGATCGGCGGTTCGGCCTCACCGAGGCTTCGGTCGCCGCGGTGTTCGTCGGCATTGGCGTGCTGCTCGTGCTCGTGCAAGGCGGCGGGGTGGGCCAGGTCACGAAGCGACTCGGGGTCACGCGCACCGTGCAGACGGCGATCGTGATGAACGCCTTGGGCATGGTCTTGCTGGCCAGTGCCACCACGTGGCCCGTGCTCGTGCCCGCGCTGGCGCTCCTGTCGATTGGCCAGGGGCTTGCCGTGCCGTCGATTACCGCGATGGTGGTCGAGTGGGCCCCGGTTGATCGCCGGGGTGAGTCGCTCGGGTTCCAGCAGTCGGCTTCGGCACTCGCCCGGATCGGCGGCCCGGCGCTCGGTGGCGTCCTGTTCGATCGCGCCGGTGTGCCGTGGCCTTACGTGGTCGGCGCGGTGCTGCTGGGGCTGGCGTTCGCGGTGTTGGCGGGCGGCGGGCGGCTCGGCGTGGATGCCGCTCCAGCGGAGTTACCATAGGGTAACTTCACACCCGCGACCCGAGGAGATCCCATGACCGAGTTCTCGCTGCGGCCGAACGACGATCACCTACAGATCCAGAGCTGGATCCACGAGTTCGCCGTCGATGTCATGCGGCCCGTCGCGCACGAATGGGATGAGCGGGAGGAGTTCCCGTGGCCGGTCGTGCAGGAAGCGGCGAGGAATGGGCTGTACTCGTTCGATTTCGCGGCAAACGCGAGCATGGACCCCACCGGGCTCACGTACCCGATCGCCGCCGAGGAGCTGTTCTGGGGCGACGCGGGCATGGGCCTGTCGATCTTCGGCTCAGGCCTCGCCGCAACCGGCATCGCCGGCACCGGAACCCCCGAGCAGGTCGCCGAATGGGCACCCCAGTGCTTCGGGACCGCGGACGACGTGAAGCTCGGAGCGTTCTGCGTGAGTGAACCGGATGCCGGTAGCGATGTGTCGTCGCTCCGCACGCGTGCCGTGTATGACCAAGCCACCGGCGAGTGGGTGCTGAACGGCACCAAGGCATGGATCACGAACGGCGGCATAGCGGACATCCACGTGGTGGTCGCCGCGGTCGACCCCGAACTACGTGGTCGAGGGCAGGCGTCGTTCGTCGTACCGCCCGGCACCAAGGGTCTGTCGATGGGGCAGAAGTACAAGAAGCACGGCATCCGCGCATCGCACACCGCCGAGGTCGTGCTCGACGAGGTGCGCGTGCCTGGACACTGCCTGCTCGGCGGCAAGGAAAAGCTCGACGCAAAGCTCGCACGGGCGCGCGAGGCCGGGCACTCGGGCCAGAAGCAGCCCGCAATGTCGACGTTCGAGATGACGCGGCCCACGGTGGCCGCGCAGGCGGTCGGCATCGCGCGTGCCGCGTTCGAATACTCGCTCGAGTACGCGAAGGAGCGCACGACGTTCGGCAAGTCGATCGCCATGCACCAAGCGATCGGCTTCAAGCTCGCCGACATGGCGATGGAGATCGACGCGGCCCGCTTGCTCGTGTGGCGCGCCGCGTGGCTGTCGCGCAATGGCGGCCTCTCGCGGGGCGAAGGCTCGATGAGCAAGCTCAAGGCCGGCGAGGTCGCGGTGTGGGTCACCGAGCAGGCCATCCAGATCCTGGGCGGTTACGGCTACACCCGCGAGTACCCGGTCGAGCGTTGGCACCGTGACGCGAAGATCTACACAATCTTCGAAGGAACCTCCGAGATCCAACGACTGGTCATCGCTCGTGCGTTGACCGGCCTGCGCGTGGAGTGACGTTCAGACCCGATCACCTACCGAGTACGTGATGGCGTGTCGGTTCCACCGTTGTGGGGCATGATCACCGTGTTCGTGAGACCGACGAGCGGACGTGGCGTGGCTCAGGGCCAGTACCGGCGCGCGGCTGCTTCCGCCTTTCGTGCGAACACGGCGGGGCCTTCGGCGCGAAGCGACGACGACATGATCTCGATCGCTACCGGACCGTCGTAGCCCTTGGCGCGAACGATGTCGCAGAACCTTCCGAGCTCGAACTCGCCGTCGCCGGGCAAGGTGCGCCGCTGCAGGGTCTCGCTCATGAGATCGTCGGACTCGAGTGGCAGCGCGTCGTTGAACTGTATGTACGCGAGGTCTTCGGCCGGCAACGCCTCGAGCTCGGCCCACGAATCGGGGCCGCGGAAGAAGTGCCACGTGTCAACGCAGACGCCGACCGGCCCGCCGACGCGGTGCACGATGTCGAGGGTCTTCGCGATGGTGTCGACCGGCATCATGGGCAAGAACTCGATAGCGACGATCGCGCCGTGGTGCGTGACTTCGTCGACGGCGCGGCGAAAGGTGTCGACTTCGGCATCGGTCGGGATCGTTGTGAAGCCCGACATGATGATCTCGGGGCGGAACGCCTCGACGAGCTCGGTGAAGCGGGGCGGGCGCGAGATCGGCGGCATGTCCTCGCTCACGACGAGCGCCTGGAGCTCGATGCAAGGGATGCCGCTGCGGTCGAGCGCATCGGTCAGCTGGCGAACCGAGCCACCGTTCGCGAGGTGCCGATCGATGGTCCACACGTCGATGCCGACGCCATCGAAACCCGCGTCGGCCGCCGCGGCGAACTGTGCCGCGAGGTCGGGTTCGCCATCCCACACGAACGGCGAGAACTGAATCGTCTCGTACAACAACCGCGTCATCAACGAACCCCCTTGGTCGGACCGAACGTAGCGCCTGGGCGTGGCCGACCATTTCGCACGGCGGTACGACCGGAACGCCCACTCAGCTCCCAGCGATCTTGTGCATGTCTTTGTGAAGAGCCCCTTTGCTGCAACGGGGATTTCGCGGCTCCTCGGCGGAAGACCCGTGGATATCGCCGAAACCTCTCGCCCAAACCGAGCGCAAGGCTCGGCGAATGCGAACTCGAGACGACGGTGGTGTGCCAGGTACGAGGGAGTTTTCATCCCGATGTGGATGGCGACGAGATCGAGGACGGGCATCGCCACGGTGAAGCGAGATGGGCGCTGGTCGATCCCCGTCGGGGCGGCACACAGGATCGGGCCGTGCGGTCCCTCCGGGTTCGACGCCCCCGGGTGGCAATTGGTGACACGGTATGACAATTGTCCAGAGCAAGCGCTCGCTTGACTAGTATCGGCCGTGGTCGGGGGACCGCCGGAACCGGCGGAGCGACCAGGGGAGACATCTGATGAATCGCGGGCGTATGAATCGCCTCGTGCTGTTTGTCGCGGCCATGGGAATCGTGGCCGCGGCGTGTGGTGACGACGGAGGGGGAACCACCAAGCCGGGCTCGACGGGACAAGTGAGCCTCTCCACGTCGACCGCAGCGAACACCACGACCACAGCCGTGCCGAAGGTGGGCGGCACGATCACGATGGGCATGTACAGCGAGACCGCGGGCCTCGACCCCGTAGTCACGAACGGCGGCGGCACCACGGGCCAGACCGAGCTCACCGCCATCTTTGACACGCTCATGCGCTACAACACCGAGAAGAAGGTCTTCGAGCCGCAGCTCGCGCAGGGACTTGCGGCCAACGCCGACTTCACCGAGTGGACGTTGAAGCTCCGCCCCGACGTGAAGTTCACCGACGGCACCGTGCTCGATGCTGAAGCGGTCGTGTTCGGCATGAAGCGTCACCTGACGTTCGGCTCCCGAGCCGCAGCGCAGATCGCGATCATCAAGGACTACGCCGTGGTCGACCCGCTTACCGTGAAGTTCACCCTCAGCGCACCCTGGGCCAACTTCGCGTACACGCTGTCGTACACCGTGGGAATGATCCCGTCGCCCACCGCGGTCAAAGCCGCATGTGGTGCCAACCAGGAGACCAAGCCCAAGGACTGCGCGTTCAACCTGAAGCCGGTGGGGGCTGGGCCGTTCAAGGTCGACAGCTACAAGCCGAAGGAGTCGATCTCCCTCGTGCGCAACGACACCTACTGGGGCGGTAAGCCGTACCTCGACGGCGTGGTGTTCAAGGTGCTGTCGGGCGCGCCCGCCACCTACGACGCGCTGAACACCGGCACGCTGCAGGTGGGTTTCATCCGTGAGGCCGAAGTTGTGAAAAAGGCCCAGGACGAGAAGAAGGTCGACAGCTACATCAACCTCCAGTGGATGGGTGGCGTGGCGTTGTTGAACAACGGCCGGATCAACTGCAAGGGCGGCATCCCCGCTGCGGTGTGCGCGGGTAAACCCGACGGCGTCATCACCATCGACACCATCACCGCCGATCGGCGAATTCGTCAGGCCATTGGCTACGCGCTCGACACCAACGTGATCAACCAGCGGGCGAACAACAGCGCCGGCTTCCCGGGTGGTGACATCTTCCAGAAGACCTCGAAGTGGGCGTCGACCGCGCCGGTGAACACGTTCGACCTCGCGAAGGCGAAGGCGCTCATCGCCGAGGTCAAGGCCGAAGGCAAATGGGACGGCACCATCCGGCTCAACTGCCACAACGCGCCGAGCCGTCAGAGCTGGGCGCAGGCATTCCAGACCCTGCTCACCGCCGCAGGCTTCACCGTGAAGTTGAAGAACGACTACGACGTGAACGGCCTCGTCGCCGACATCTTGAATAACAAGGCGTACGACGTCGCGTGCTGGGGCCTCAACGTGGCCGAGGAAGCGCCGGAGATCGCCCTGCTCTCCGCCATGCTCTCGACCAGTGCGGCCAACAGCATGAATTACATCAGCACCGACATGGACGCGCAGATCCAGCTCGTGCGTTCCGGCAAGACCGACGCCGAGCGCAAGGCCGCGCTCGACAAGATTCAGGACATCTGGCGCGTCGACATGCCGACGCCGGTCTACGAGGCGCTGGTCGAGATGATCGCCTGGAACAAGAACGTCCATGGGATCCGGCCTACGGTCGCCACGGTTGTCATGTTCGACAAGGCCTGGATCGGCTGATGCGCTGAGGATCCGCGATCTCGCTCAGCGCTGCGACACGTCAACGCAGTGTGCTGAGCGGGATCGCGGGTCGTGCGCCGACGTGGCCGATGATCTCGGCCGCGGCAAGCGAACCGAGGCGTCCACACGTCGCGAGATCGAGGCCCCGGGCGTAACCGTGGAGGAAACCGGCCGCGTACAGATCGCCCGCACCGGTGGTGTCGACGAGCTGCTCGCACGGTTCGGGACCGATGGCGAACCGCTCGTCGGCGGTGACGATCACCGAACCCGACGAGTGGCGGGTGAGACAGGCGATCTCGACCTGGCCGGCGATCTTGTCGGCTGCGGTGTCCCAGTCGCATTCGTACAGCGCACAGATCTCCGTCTCGTTGGCGAAGATGATGTCGACGCGCGAGCCGATGAGCTCGAGCCATTCGTCGCGGTGGCGCTCGACGCAGAAGGAGTCGCTGAGCGTGAGCGCCGTTTTTGCCCCGGAAGCGCGGCCGATGTCCATGGCCTTGCGAATGGCCTGCTTCGCGATCTCGATGTCCCAGAGGTAGCCCTCGCAGTAGACGAGCTTGGCCGAGGCGACGAGCGCCGGATCGATGTCGTCGGGTGACAGCAGACTCGAGATGCCGAGGAACGTGTTCAGCGTGCGGTCGGCGTCGGGGGTGACCTGGATGAGGCACCGCGCGGTTGGTGGGCCGTCGGTTGCGTACGGCACGTCGTAGCTGACTCCGGTGGAGCGGATGTCGTGGCGGAACACCTCGCCGAGCTGATCGTCGCGAACCTTGCCGATGTACGCCGCACGTCCACCGAACGACGCGACGCCGGCCATGGTGTTGGCCGCCGAGCCGCCCGACGACTCGATGCCCGACGGCATCGAGGCATAGAGCTGCGTCGCGCGCTCGGCGTCGATGAGTGACATCGAACCCTTCGCCAAATGATTTTCGACGATGAACGCCTCGTCGACGATCGCGATCACATCGACGATCGCGTTTCCAACGCCAACCACATCGAACTTGGCCATGCGCACTCCTCTGTACCGGGTCTCTACCACCGCGTCGCCAACGACCGCCGGACGGTAGTAGGCGAGAGGAGCCTAGGACTCCTCGGCCAGGTGCCCTGCACATGACGATCTCGCGCGGCCTTGCGCACGGTCGGTGACCGCGGGATAGCTTCGGGCAACGACGCGGCGCCGGTTCAGCGAAACCGACGTCGCATTTCCACATGGTAGGAAATAAATGCGTAAGCGGATTTTGCTGCTCGTCGCGGCGCTGGCAGCGGTCTCGCTGCTCGCCGCGGCTTGCGGCGACGATGGGAAGAGTACGAGTTCTACGGCTACCGGCAGCGCCGGTACCGGTGCGGCGGCCTCGAGCTCGTGCCCGAAGGCGGCCGAGAAGGGCGACCCGGCCGGCAAGAAGGTGGGTCTGCTGTTCGACCTCGCCGGCCGTGGCGATCAGTCGTTCAACGACTCTGCCGCGTGCGGTCTCGACCGTGCGGCCAAGGAGCTGAAGATCTCCCCGAGCGAGTCGGTGCAGGCCAAAGAAGGCGATCGTGCCGAGCGCGCGAAGGCCATGGTGGCCAACAACGAGCTCATGGCCATGGTGGGCTTCCTCTGGGCCACGCCCATCGAAGAGGCGGCCAAGGCCAACCCCACCAAGAAGTTCGTGATCGTCGACTCCGTCGTCGCACAGCCGAACGTCTACTCGGTGACCTTCGCGGAGCAAGAGGGCTCATACCTCGTCGGCGCGGCTGCTGCACTGCAGACCAAGTCGAAGAAGATCGGCTTCATCGGTGGCGTCGAGAACGACCTCATCAAGAAGTTCGCCGCAGGCTACGTCGCGGGCGCCAAGGCGGCCGAGCCCACCGTCACGGTCGATGTCAAGTACATCACCCTCGACGGTGACTTCACCGGCTTCACCGCTCCTGACAAGGCCAAGGTCATCGCCGACAAGATGTACTCCGACGGCGTCGACATCGTCTACGCCGCCGCAGGCACGTCCGGCACCGGCATGTTCGAGGCAGCCAAGGCCTACACCGACAAGAACGCTGCATCGAAGAAGGTGTGGGGCATCGGGGCCGACAGCGACCAGTACCTCACGGTCGGCAAGGACCTGCAGGCCTACGTCATGACGTCGATGCTCAAGCGCGTCGACGTCGCGGTGTACGGCGGCATCAAGGCGTTCGTCGGCGGCACGTTCGCCGGCGGCAAGGCTGACGTGTTCGACCTCAAGGCCGATGGCGTGGGCTATGCCACTTCTGGTGGCTTCCTCACCGCCGACACCATCAAGAAGCTCGAGGCGTACAAGGCCGACATCGTGGCCGCCAAGATCACGGTGCCCAGCAAGTAATCGTCGGGATGTCGTGACCGCAATTCGTTTGCACATCGGGGGGTCGGCACGTGTGCTGGCTCCCCCGCGTCGCGTCACGGGTTGCGCCGCCATGGCTGACGCGCCGGCCCACGCGGCCCCCGAACCCACCGGTCCGGCGCCGGCCATCGCGCTGCGTGGGATCTCCAAGCAATACCCCGGGGTCATCGACAACGACAACGTCGACCTCACCGTGGCGCACGGATCCGTGCACGCGATCGTTGGGGAGAACGGCGCCGGCAAGTCCACATTGATGAAGATCCTCTACGGGGAGCAGGCCCCTGACGAAGGCACCATCACCGTCGACGGCACGTTGCGCTCCTTCAAGTCACCCCGCGATGCCATCGCGGCGGGCATCGGCATGGTGCATCAGCACTTCATGCTGGCCGGCAATCTCACGGTCATCGAGAACATCGTGCTCGGCGACGAGCCCGGCAAGAAATGGCGACTCGACATCGACGGCGCGCGCGAACGCATCGTCGAACTGAGTCATCGTTACGGTCTCAACGTCGACCCCGACGCCAAGATCGACGAGCTCGGTGTCGGCGAGCGCCAGCGCGTCGAGATCCTCAAGGTCCTTTATCGCGGCGCCCGGATCCTCATCCTCGACGAACCGACGGCAGTGTTGGTGCCGCACGAGGTCGACGAGTTGTTCGCGTCCCTGCGCGGGCTCACCGCCGAGGGTGTCACGGCGATGTTCATCTCGCACAATCTCGACGAGGTGTTGGCCATCGCCGATGCCATCACCGTCATCCGGGCCGGTCGGACGGTGGCCCACGTGCTGCCGGCCGACGTCACCGCCCGCACGCTCGCCGAGCTCGACGGCTTCCCGGTGTACCCCGACTACATGATCCCGAAGGTGTTTCGGCATTGGGGGATCTTCACCTACGACGACGATCTCGCGGCCGCCATCGACGAGCGCCGGCTCGTGGCGAAGGACAGCGAGTGGGAGCACGCACTGCGTTGGGCCACCGTCGCCGCCGCCGATGCGCTGCGGGCGCGCATGGGCGAACACCACCGCACCCTCACCGGCCACTACTGACCCCGCGAACCGACTGCCGGCCGGCGCGGCTGGTTGATGCTTGTTGCGCGATCGCGCCGATCTGTGCGGCAGATCCGCGCAACGAGCGCGCGACGGAGTAGTTCAGCGGGTGCGGGACGAGAGAACTGCGATGATCTCGGTCACAACCTCGTGGGGACGCTTGGTCAGATCGGTCCACGTGTACCGGAGCGGCAGCCAGCCCATGGCAACGAGCAGGTTCTGGCGTCGACGATCGTTATCGAAGGCCGACCGCTCGGTGTGCTCGGCGAGTCCATCGACCTCGACGAACACCATCTGATCCGGCCACGCGAAGTCGAACCGATAGCGCCGCCCGGCAACGCGCACACGGTGCTGGCGGAAGGTGGGGATCCGCTGCTGTGCGATCGCCTCGTGGAGGAGCGACTCGAGCTCGCTCTCGCACGCCTGGCGGTCGACGCGGTAGTGGGAGAGAACGACGCGGAGAGGAGCGACGCCACGGTGACCCATCAATGGGCCATCGTCGACCGCCGCCAGGATCCGCGGCACTGCGGTCTGGCGAGAAACGATGGCTCGACTGACCGCAATCGACAGTGTGGCTTCGCTCACGACCGAGCCGAGATCGAGCAATGTCCGCACTATCGATGTGGTGGCGATGCCGTCCACCCGTGTGTGGTGCTTTGGGCCGATGGTGCGACTGCGATGGACCCACGCGTCGAGACCGCGGGGAAGCGTGGCGCCCGCGACGACGATCTCTGGTCGATCAGGTGGGACATCGATCAGCTGTCGGAGGGAACCCGCGCTGCGGTGCGATGCAAGCCCGCGCGATGCCAGCACTGCGGCGTGCAACGCCCGCCGGCCGTCGAAGCTGGCCGGGGCGACGTCGTACACGGACGGAGCAGCGCGCGCCCACCGTCCGGCCGCGACGCGAGTCTGGATCTGGTGGCGCGTGAAACCGAGCGGGATGAGTTGTTCTCGTGTGGCAAGCCCGTGCTGCCGGACTGCGAGGCGCTGGACGTCGAACTCACTGGCCATCGGCCCAGTCTTGTGGCGAGGTGTGACAGTGCCGCCGGGCGTCGCGTGCCCGGCCTAGCGAGTGGAGGTCGTTGCGCGATCGCGCCGATCTATGCGGCGTAATCGCGCAACAAGCGGCGAGCGCTCTGGCGCGCGCTGGTGGGGTCAGGCCCAGGGAGGT